>Ga0315906_10000581_pt1 | contig 58460 bp, 45 predicted proteins | sample LakEriMetagenome_4_FD_203526 | JGI IMG/M metagenome (GOLD analysis project Ga0315906, IMG submission 203526) | Freshwater fungal communities from buoy surface, Lake Erie, Ohio, United States - Buoy 2 MA122 | ecosystem: Environmental > Aquatic > Freshwater > Lake > Lake biofilm | place: USA... | reverse complement strand
CGTGGCCGCACACCCAGCCCAGCCGCCAGCCGATCATGTGGAATCCCTTGGACATCGAGTGCACCTCGACGCCCACCTCCTTGGCGCCATCCACGGAGAGAAAGGAGAGCGGCTCGTCGTCGTAGGAAAGCATGATGTGGGCCGCATCCTGGACGACGATCACCCGGTGGCGGTGGGCCCAGTCGACCACGCGGGCGTAGAACTCCCGGGTGGCCGTCTTGCCGGTGGGGCTGTTGGGGTAGCAGAGGACGAGCAGCTTGGTGCGGGCGAGGACGTCCGCCGGAATGCCGTCGAGGTCCGGAAAGAAGTCGTTCTCGGGAACCAGCGGCAGACGATGGACGGTGCCGCCGTACCAGCGGGTGGCGGTGCCGGCGACGGGGTAGCCCGGAACGGTCATCAGCGTGACGTCGCCGGGATCGATGAAGGCCGCCGGCAGCATCGCATAGGCCGTCTTCGAGCCGATGCAGTGGTTGACCTCCGTGACCGGGTCGAGCTGCACGCCGAACTCGCGGGCCATGAAGGCCGCGGCCGCCTCCTTGTAGACGGCGATGCCGTTGTCGGCGTAGCCGCGGTTCTCGGGCCGGTCGATCTCCCGGCGCATCACGGCCCGCACGCTCTCCGGCGCCATCTCGTCGTTCTCGCCGATGCCGAAATCGAGCATCCGCCGCTCCGGGTGCGCGGCGAGCGCCTGCCGCTTGGCCCGCTTGATCAGCTCGAACTTGTAGATCTCTGTGCCCTTGCCGTAGCCGGCGCCCCCGATCCGTTGGGCGAAACGATCCTGGAACCAGGGGTCGACGGGCGATGAGGCGGTCGTGGCCATGGGCTCTTTGGGGGGGTGTCGGGCGGGCATCAAGCGGAAAAACCGCCGCCACGATACCGGCTTTTTCCCGGCTTTCCAAGCAAGTTGATTCCGCCCCGGCCCGAGAGTGCAGTGGAGGGTTCAGGAGCCACACCATGCCTTCCCGCGCCACCCCCGCCCACGTCCATGGCCCGTTCGACGGCGACTTCGACCCCTTCGAGGAGGACGAGGATCCCGGCGTGCTGATCACGTTCGGCTGACGGTCGGGATCACTCGTGGTTGCCGAGCCAGGAATCCAGCGTCCGCTCGAGCGTGCCGTCCTCGCGCATCTGCAGGATCGCGGCATTGAGCGGCTCGCGGAGCGGGCTGCCGGTGGGCAGACCGAAGCCGTAGTCGAACGAATCGAACACCGGCCCCACGAGCCGCAAAACGCCGCGGCCCTGCCGGTTCACCAACGCCATCAACTGATGGTTCTCGCCGACCACGGCCTCGACCATGCCCAGGGCGAGGGCGTCCAAGGCGTCGTCGACATTGCCGAACTCCCGGACGATGCCCCCACGCTGCCGCACCGACTGAATCGTGACGGTCCCTTCCTGGCAGCCCACGGCACGGCCCGCCAGATCCCGGGGCCCGTGAATCGTGCCCGTCACCCGCTCGGCCGTGAGCGTGGCGGTGAGCACGCTCGTGAACGCCGCCAGCAGCACGATGCCCCCGATCATCCAGCTGAAGGCCAGCACCCGCCCCCAGGCACTGTCGACGTGCTTGTCGTCACAGCCCCCGGTGATGATCGTCGATGCGATCCACCACAGCGCCTCGCCGACGCCCCGTGGATAGTCGGGCGGGAACGACCGCGGGTTGGCCTGCCGCTCGAACCACCAGAGCACGTGGCCGGACGCGACCGCGAACGCCGCGACGATGGCGAGCAACTGCACCAGCTGCCAGGAGACCAACGACCCGAGGGCCCCGAGAAACCCCGTGTCGGTTCGCTGCCGCACGGCGACCCGCAATCCCGAATGCACGATGGGGTGTGTGAGATCGACCACCCGCTCGCGGGCCTCGGTGATCGCCAGCGGCCCGAGCGCCACGTCCACGTCGCTGCCCGTCCGGACCGAGTCGAGGAGTTGGACGAAGGTGTTGACGCGCACAAACTCCGTGGTCGCGCCGAGCCGGTCCGCGAGCTCATCCCAGACGTCGACGATCACGCCCGTGGGCTTCGGCCCGCGCCATTCGAGCACCGTGGCCACGGGCATGGCCGCCACGCGGAGTTTCTGCCCGGTGACGGGCGGAGCCGCCTCCGGCGCGGCTGCCGCCGCCACGGCCCCCAGCACGAGCCCGCCGAACGTGAGGATCACGGCTATCGCCAGTCGCACCGCGGGCATCGCACCTATTCTCTCCGCTGTCATTCGCTCGCTGCCACGGCCGCGCCGCGGGTCACGGTCCAGATGACGGCCAGCGCAGCAGCGAGGCATCCTACTGCACCGGCGATGATGGCGCCCGGGAGCCCGGCCAGGGTGGCGTCCGGCTGCGACGGGCCACCGACGGCAAGCGCATAAACCGCCAGCGGCACGCTGTTGTGGACCAGATGCGCGAGAATCGCCGGCAGGATGCTGCCGCTGCGAAGCGTCAGCCAGCCAAGCAGCAGGCCGAGCACGAACGTCTGCGGCATCCGCTCCGGGAGCAGATGCAAGGCCGCGAAGCCGGCGGCCTGCCCGACGACGGCCGCGGCGGCCCGACCGGCCGCCGGCCGCTGGCCGGCGAACGCCGCCAGCATCCAGCCGCGAAACAGCAACTCCTCGCCCACCGCCGGCAGCACGGCGATCAGCAGCCACGACGCCCACCAGGGCACAGTGCTGAACAGTTCCACAAGCCGCTCCGAGAGCTGACGGGCCTCAGGCGACAGGTGCGTGCCCCGCACCGCCAGAAACGCGGCCGCACCGACCACGAACAGGCAGCCACCACAGACCGCCGCGGCGGCCAGGCAAACGCTGCCCCGGGCCGCCGCACCCGTGGGCCATCGCAGGCGGAACGTCGCCGCGCGGTCGACCCGCTGCCACCAGGCCAACAACGCCAGCGGCAGCAGGGTCGCCGCTCCCTGTTGAATCGGCAGCGCCCGTGCCAGATCGGCGGGCGCCAGCCCCTGGGCGTACCACAGGCCGGCAAGTCCGCACGCCGCCGCCGCCATGCCCTGCGCAGGCGTGGGCAGGAGCCGCCTGGCGGGCCGCCAGCGGCGGGTCGTGGCCAGTTCGGGACCGCGAAACAGCATCTCCTCGTCTTGGACCGCAGCGGTCGCCACCCGCAGCAGCAGCCAGGAGACCAGCCCACTCGCCGCCAACGAGATCCCCAGCCCCATCCCGGCCCGCCGCGCCCGCTCCGCCGGGGCCACCGCGGGCAGCCCGTCTTCGAGCACGGCCTTGGCGACCGCCACCTGGCCGGCGAAAGGCACCGCCGCCAGCGATGTCGAAGACAGCCCCGGCACGAGCGCGGAGCCGGCGAGCGCACTGACCAGGAGGATCACGGGCGTGAGCGTGTTTTGCGCCTCCTTCACGCTCTTCGAAGCGGCCGTCACCGCCAGGCACAGCGCCGCCGCGACGGCCGCCAGGCCCACGTAGCCGATGCAGGCCACCGCCGCACAGGCGGCGACGACCGTCGGCCCGAAGCCGAGCCGGCCGCCATCCGGGAACCAGCGCAGCAGCACGCTCGCAGTCAGCGCGATCGAGATCGCGTTCATCACCAGCGTCGCCAGCGTCACCGCGAAGACCGCGAGAAACTTGCCGAACACGATGTCACCCGGACGGCAGGGCGCGATGAGGAGCGTCTCGATCGTGCCCCGCTCCTTTTCGCCGGCGATGGCGTCGATGGCCGGATAGAAGGCACCGGTCGCGGTGAGCAGCGCCAGCAGCACGAGCACGGCGCCGACCGCGGTCGGCACGACGCCCCGGGTCGCTGCGTGCACGGCCGGGCCACCGTCGAGGAAGTCCACGGCCAGCGGCGCCAGCGTGGTCGGCGCGAGCCCCGCCGCGGCCACACGCCGACTCCGCGCCGCATCGGCGACGGCCCGCATGACGGCCAGAAAGTGCTCGCGCACCCGGAACTCGACCGGCCGCACGGCGGAAATCCGCGCGTCGAGCCGCACCGTGTCCGTGCCGTCGAGATCCCGCACCGTCCCCGGGCCGACATGCAGCCAGACGTCGGCCCGTGCCGCATCGAGCCAGCCCGCGGCTTCCTGCGCGGGGATCACCTCCACCCGGACCGTGGCGGGCCAGCCCGCGGGCGGCACGGCGGCCGTGGCCGCCACCGCCTCGCGCACGCGACCGGCGAACGACTCGGCGTCGGCCCCCGAGACCGCCAGCGTCAGCCGCCGCGGCGCCTGCCGCGCCTCGAGATCCGACAGCGCGGTCCGCACCCCGAGCATGCTCGACAGTGCCAGCACCGGGTACATCGCCATCGGCATCAGCAGCGTGATGAACAGCGTCCGCCGGTCGCGGACGAACTCCAGCAGGTCGCGGCGGGCGACGGCGAACGCCGCCCGCAGGCCGGCACCGGCGGCGTTTCCCGGATCGGTCATGCGGCTCCCCCGGCGGTCGTGCCCGCCGCGACGGCGGCGAAGAACGCCTCCTCCAGGCCGCCGGGCCGGCCGGCGACGAGGGCGTCACGGCTGCCTGCGGCCACGACCCGGCCCGCATGAATGACCACGAAGCGGTCGCAGCGGCGCTCGATCTCGTGGAGCCGATGGGTGGAGAGCAGGATCGCCCGGCCCGTGCGCCGCAGCTGCGCCAGGAAGTCGAGCAGGTCCCGCGAGCCGAGGATGTCCAGCGCGCTGGTCGGCTCATCGAGCACCAGCGCCGGCGGATCGTGAACCAGGGCCCGGGCCAGCGACGTCCTCTGCCGCTGCCCCGACGACAGCCGGCCGCAGGGCCGGTCCGCGCACGACCGCAGGTCGAGCACGTCCACGAGGAGGCCGATCCGCGCCTCCAGCCGCTCCGCATCGAGGCCATGGAGCCGGCCGTAGGAGCGGAGCACTTCCACGGGCGTGAGGCGATCGGGCACGCCCGTCGTGGCCGAAACGTAGCCGAGCAGGCGGCGGGCGGCCAGCGGGTCGGTGCGGACGTCGCGACCGCCGATCCGCGCGGTGCCCGACGTCGGGGCCAGAAGCGTGGCCAGCACCCGCATGGTCGTCGTCTTGCCGGCGCCGTTGGCACCGAGCAGCCCCACGATCTCGCCGGGGCGGACGAGCAGCGACACGCCATCCACCGCCCGAACAACCTCGCCGTCGCCGGCCCGGAAGTGCTTCACGAGCTCGACGACCTCGATCACGACACGGCTCCTCCGCCGGCCCGCGCGGTCACTGGTCCATGACCTCGGATTCCTTCACCTTCGCCAGGTCGCCCACCTTGGCCTCGTACTTCTTGGTGAGCTCCTGGACTTCCTCCTTGCAGGATTCGCAGTCGTCCTCGGTGAGCTCGCCATCGGCCTGCTCCGTGTCGGCAGCCTTGTTGGCATCACGCCGGACGTTACGGATCGCGACGCGGGCCTCCTCGGCGAGCTCCTTGATCCGCGCCGTCATCTTCTTGCGCACGTCGGTGGAGAGCGGCGGAATCACGATCCGGATCACGCGGCCGTCGCTCTGCGGATTGAAGCCGAGGTCGGCGGTCTGCAGCGCCTTTTCGATGTCTTTGATGGTGCCCGGGTCGAAGGGACGGACGACGATCTGGTTCGGCTCCGGCGCACCCACGCTCGCCAGCGCCTTGATGGGCGTGGGGGATCCGTAGACCTCGACCCGCAGCGAGTCGACGAGACCGGGGTTCGCGCGGCCGGTGCGGATGCCGGTGAGGGCGTGACGGAACACGTCCGCGGCCTTTTCCATGCGTTCCTCGGCGTCGAGCAGGATGTCGTCGGCTGGCATCGGGAGGGTTTCCTGGGCGGGGCGGGGTGGGGCCGCATGACGGCGGCCGGCGTGCCGCGATTCTGGCACGCGCCACGGCCCCCCGGCAAGCAGGGCCGACGGACGGTCACCTGCCGTCGTCGCCCGCATCGTCACCGGCCGGCGGACATGCCTGCCTCACCCGGGCGTTCAAGCCGGCCCGGCAGCCGGCTGTCCGTCGCGCCGCGGCCCCACGAACGTGCCAAGCCGCTCGCCGGCGACCGCCCGCTCGATGTTGCCCTCGCGGCGGTAGTTGAAGACGAGGATCGGCATCCCGTGCTCCATGCACTGCGAGATCGCCGTCGCGTCCATGACCCGCAGATTCTGCTCGCGGACCTGCTGGTAGGTGAGGTCGCGGTACAGCATGGCGTGCGGATTCTTCTCCGGGTCGTCGGAGTAGACGCCGTCGACCCGCGTCGCCTTCATGAGGATGTCGGCCCCGAGTTCGAGCGCCCGCTGTGCGGCGGCGGTGTCGGTGGTGACGTAGGGGCTGCCGGTGCCGGCGGCCAGGATCACGATCCGTCCCTTCTCCAGATGCCGGCGGGCCCGACGACGGATGTAGGGCTCCGCCACCCCGTCCATGCGGATCGCCGTCATCAGCCGCGTCTGTGCCCCGAGGCTCTCCAGCGCGTCCTGCAACGCCAGTCCATTGATCACCGTCGCGAGCATACCCATGGAATGGGCCGTCGCCTCCTGGATCGCCGTGTTGCCGGCCGTGAACGAGCCGCCGCGGAGGATGTTGCCACCGCCGATGACGATCGCCAACTCGGTGCCCTTGGCCGCCGCCTGCACGGTCTGGCGGGCGATGTGGACGACCTCCTCCATGGAGATCCCGCGCTCGCCTGCCCGGGCGAAGCTCTCGCCCGACAGCTTGAGGAGCACGCGGCGATAGGGATTCTTGTCCATCACGAAACCGGGCGTCAGCCTGTGGGCCGGGCCCGGGCCATCCAGCCGGGGGTCGGAACCTTCAGCGGCCGCAGGTCCGCTGCAACGGGCGGCAAGGACGCCGCATCCTCACACGGCGCCACCCAATTTCCAGTTCTCCACGGCCTTGACCTCCAGGCCCGCGGCCTTGGCCAACTGCCCGACCGTCTGCTTGTCGTCCTTCACGAACGGCTGCTCCAGGAGCACGCACTGGCTGAAGAAGTTCCGCAGCCGGCCCTCGATCATCTTGGCGATGATGTTCTCCGGCTTGCCCTCCTTGCGGGCCGCCTCCGAGAGGATTTCCCGCTCCTTCTCCACGACGGCCGGGTCCAGGTCTTCCTTGCGGATCGCCTGCGGCGCCAGGGCCACGACGTGCATGGCGATGTCTTTGGCCACCTCGGCGGCATTCGCGGCGCCGACGTTGCCCGCGATCTCGACGAGCGCCGCCTTGGAGCCGTCATGATGGGCGTAGCCGCCACAGGCCGCATCGACCCGCTTGATCCGCGACAGCTCGAAGACTTCCCGCATCCGGTTGAAGAGGTCGTCCTTGAGTTCGCCGAGCGTCTTGCCGGGATGAGCCTGGCTCTTCTGGGCCATCAGCTCCTCGGGGGTCTTCGCCCCGGGGCCGAGGGCCAAGGTCTTGGCGATGTCGTTGGCGAGATCCTTGAAGTCGGGGCTGCCGGCCACCGGCGGGCTTTCGCACTTGAACTCGATGATCGTCCCGACGCCCTTGGCGGCGTCTGTGTACACGGCCAGTCGGCCGCAGGAGGTCTCGCGGTCAGCCCGCATCGACTGCGTCTTCACGCCCTGCTTGCGGAGCCATTCCACCGCCTGCTCGGTGTTGCCGCCGCACTCCTGGAGCGCCTTCTTGCACTCCATCATCGGCAGGCCCGTCTTCTCGCGCAGCGCCATGACGGCCGCGGCGGTGATCTCAGCCATGATTCAACTCCTCACGAAAAAGGGCGTCAAAATGAAAGCGAGCGACCGAGCCCGCGGCTGCGCAGTCCCGAATGTGGCGGCGTGCGGAGGTGCGACCGTCGTCGCACCTCGTCAGGCCTTCGGCTTGGGCACGGACCGCTTGGCGACCATCGGCCGGGCCTTGGGCTTCGGCTTGCCCTCGGCACCCTCGCCGCCTTCGGAGCCCTCGGCGGCCGCCTGCTTCTCCACGGCGGTCTCCGCCTTGCCCTCCAGGATCGCATCGGCGAGCCGGGCGGCGACGAGTTCGATCGAGCGGATCGAGTCGTCGTTGCCTGGGATTGGCAGATCGACCAGGTCCGGGTCGCAGTCGGTGTCGATCAGAGCGACGGTCGTGATGCCCATCTTCCGGGCCTCGTTGATGGCGTTCTTCTCCTTCTTGGGATCGAACACCACGAGGCACTCCGGCAGCCGGGACAGCGTGCGGATGCCACCGAGGTTCCGCAGCATCTTGCGGTGCTCGCGGCGGAGCGAGGACTGCATCTTCTTCGAGTAGGCGCCAAACGCTTCCGACGGGATCAGAACCTCGAGCTCCTCGAGGCGGGCCAGACGGTTGCGGATCGTGCGGAAGTTGGTGAGCGTGCCGCCCAGCCAGCGGTCGCTGACATACGGCATGCCGCAACGGCCGGCCTCGCGGGCGATCGCCTCGGCCCCCTGCCGCTTAGTGCCCACGAAGAGCACGAGGCTCCCGGTCGAGGCGACCTGCTTGAGGTACTTCCGCGCCCGGAGGAGACCGCGGATCGTCTCGCGGACGTCGATGATGTGGATGAGGTTCTTGCGGCCATGGATGTAGGGCCGCATCTTGGGGTTCCAGCGGCTGGCACGATGGCCAAAGTGGACACCCGCTTCAATCAGTTCCTGGGCCAGGACGTTCGACACGCGTTCACGCTCTCTCGGGGGGGCTGAATATGGGACGATGCAGAGCACCGCAAACTATCGGCTTTTTTGGGCCGCTGTCAACGCATGCCTGGGGCGACCGGGGTTACCGGCACGGACGGAACCCGCCGGCCCCGGCCATGGGGCGGCGAGGCTTGAATCCCCCCGCAGCCGCGAACTAGACTCCGTCGCTCCGCTTTTTCGCCGCTTCCGCGGCGTTTTCACGGCGGTTTCCCGCCCGGGCCCCCCCTGTCACATGCGTCACGTCATCTCGGCCACCGTCCAGAACGTCCCCGGGGTGCTCGCGCACGTTTCCGGCATGCTCGCCTCCCGGGGCTACAACATCGACAGCCTCGCCGTCGGCGAGACCGAAGACCGCGGATTTTCCCGGATGACCTTCGTGCTCCGGGGCGACGATCGCGTGCTCGACCAGGTGCGGCGGCAACTGGAGAAGATCGTCACCGTCGTCCGCGTCGACGACATCAGCTCCCGCAATTACGTGGAGCGCGATCTGATGCTCATCAAGGTCGCGGCGGTCGCCGGCCCGGCCCGCACCGAGGTCAAAGAACTCGCGGAGATCTTCCGCGGGCGGATCGTCGACGTGGCCGCCGACAGCGTGATCGTGGAGATCTCCGGCACCGAGAAGAAGATCGAGGGCTTCATCGAGCTGATGCGGCCCCGCGGCATCCTCGAGCTCGTCCGCACTGGCCGGGTGGCCATGGTCCGCGGGAGCCCGGTGACCCGCGAGCTGACCGAAGCAGGCGACGGCGCCCGCCCGGCCGACTCGTCCCCCGCCCGCGAATCGCTCGCCTGACCATTCCCATACCCTGTCCCGTCCCGATCCTTTCTTCTCCCGGAGTTTCCCGTGCCCGCGACGATCTACTACGACGCCGATGCCGACCTCAAGGCCCTCGAGGGCAAGACCATCGCGATCATCGGCTATGGCAGCCAGGGCCACGCCCAGGCCCAGAACCTGCGCGACAGCGGTCTGAAGGTCGTCGTGGCCCAGCGTCCGGGCGGCCCCAACTACGAGCTCGCCAAGAGCCACGGCTTCGAGCCGCTGTCGGTCGAGGATGCCGTCAAGCAGGCTGACGTGGTCAACATCCTTCTCCCCGACGAGCTCCAGGGCGACGTCTACCGCACCGCCATCAAGCCCAACCTGAAGAAGGGCGCGATCCTGATGGCGAGCCACGGCTTCAACTTCCACTTCGGCCAGGTGGAGCCGCCGGCCGGCCACGACATTCTCCTCGTGGCGCCCAAAGGCCCGGGCCACCTCGTCCGCAGCGAGTATGTGAAGGGGGGAGGCGTGCCCTGTCTGATCGCGCTGGGTCCCAACGCGAGCCCAGAAGCCAAGAAGATCGGCCTCGCCTACGCCAAGGGGATCGGCGGCACCCGCGGCGGCGTCATCGAGACCACGATCGCGGAGGAAACGGAAACCGACCTGTTCGGCGAGCAGGCAGTGCTGTGCGGCGGCGTCTCGGAGCTCATCAAGGCGGGCTTCGACACGCTGGTCGAGGCCGGGTACCAGCCCGAGATGGCCTACTTCGAGTGCCTCCACGAGATGAAGCTGATCGTGGACCTCCTCTATCAGGGCGGCCTGGAGTACATGCGGTACAGCGTGTCGAACACGGCCGAGTACGGCGACTACACCCGCGGCAAGCGGATCATCACGGCCGAGACCCGGGCGGAGATGAAGAAGATCCTCGAGGAGATCCGCTCCGGCGAGTTCGCCCGCGACTGGATCCTGGAAAACCGGGCCGGAGCGGCGATGTTCAAGAGCACCCGCCGCCGTGAGCGGGAGCACAAGCTCACGGAAACCGGCCGCCGGCTCCGCAAGATGATGAAGTGGATCGACGCGAAGGAGACGTGATCCGTGACGCCCGAAGAATACGAGGCCCGCAGCCTCTATGAGCGGCTCCAGCCGGGCGACCGGGTGGAGGTGATGCACGGCGTGACCGTCGGCTCGAGCGCCAAGTGGAGCACGACGACGGTGGGCAAGGTGCTGCGCCGCGAGCGCCGTCGCCACGGCCTCCACTTTCGCCGCAACGCCGACGACAAGGTGTACAGCGACGTCCTCATCCTGGCCCGCGACGACGGCGAACTCACCACGGTGACGATGGACGAGTTCACGCGGCTGCGGAAGGTCTAGCTGTCCGTGGACAAAGCCTCCATGGCCTTTGTCCACTTGGCCGACCGGTGGAAACGCCGAGGGTTTTTTGCGGAAGCGGCGTGCAGACCCAAGAAGCCCCGGGTGGCAACCCGGGGACTCCGGGAATGAACGCCGCCCACCCTTCCATGCCGCACGACGGCCGCATGACGGTACGCACTGCACCCGCTGCAAAACCGGCACCGTCGGCGGAGACCGCCGCTACAGGTGATTGACGATCTCGATCATCGCCGCCACGTCGGCCGCCGACACCACGGTCGAGCGCCGCGTGGCGACGGCGACGCACGCATCGCGAAGCAGCATGGCGTCGAGAGCGGCGAGGCCCCGAAAGCGGCGCACGGTCGCCGGGCCCCGCTCGCGGGCCCGCGTTGCCAGCAGGCCGAGTTCCGGCTCGGAAAACGCCAGTTGCGGCGGGCCATCCGCCACCACCTCGCCCCACGGCGGCCGCACGATCTCGATCCGCCCCGCATCGAGCAGGGGCCGCAGCCAGCGGTGGAAGAAGAGCAGCACGAGAAAGCCGCAGTGGATGCCGTCGGCGTCGGGATCGGTGAGCACCAGCACCCGCTGGTAACGCATGCGGCGCAGGTCGCACTGGGCCGCGCACTCGACGTCCAAGGCTGCGACGAGCGGACCGAAAAACGGGTGGGCCAACACCTTGTCACGCGACGCCCGGGCCGCGTTGAGAGGCTTGCCCTGCATGGGGAGCACGGCCTGGGTGACGGGGTCGCGGACCCGGGCCACGGAGGCGGCCGCCGAATCCCCCTCGACGACGAACAGTTCCGCGCCGGAGCCGGGCCCATGCGCACCGCAGTCGATGAGTTTCGCGACCGCCCCATATCGGTCTGACGATGCCCGATTCATGGGCGCCTCACGGCACCCGTCAGCCGACGCGGGCGATTACGCACTTGAGATACTCGCCCTCCAGGCAGCTGGCGCTGACCGGATGGTCGGGGGCCGCGCCGCGGCACTCCAGGATCTGCAGCGAACGGCGAGCCCGCTGGGCCACGCCGCCGAGCATCTGCAGGAAGTCCTCGCGCGACACCGACCCCGAGCAGGAGCAGGTCACGAGGATGCCGCCGGGCTCCAGCATGTCGATGGCCACGCGGTTGATGCGGTGGTAGGCCCGCAGGGCGTCGTCGAGGGCCGCCCGGCTGCGGGCGAACTTCGGCGGGTCGAGCACCACCATGCCGAACCGCTCGCCGGCCTCCCGCAGGGCATCGAGCTTCTCGAAGGCGTCGGCCGTCTCCACGGTCACGTTCGCCGCGCCGTTCAAATCGGCGTTGGCCTTCGCGAGGGCCGCGGCCTTGGCGCTGGAGTCCACCGCCAGCACGCCGCGGGCGCCGCCGGCCACGGCCGCCGCGACGGCGAAGCCGCCGGAATAGCAGAACATGTCGAGCACGCGGCGGCCGCGGGCAAAGCGGGCCGCGGCATGACGATTGTCGCGTTGGTCGAGGTAGTAGCCCGTCTTCTGCCCGGCCGTGAGATCGACGCCGAACTTCAGCCCGTGCTCGGTCACAAAGATCGGGCCGCTCGGCGCCGCGCCGCGGATCACCCGGTCCGGCAGCTGCAGGCCCTCCAGCTTGGAGAGCCCGCGTTCGGCGCCGCGGAGGAGAATGCCGCGGGGCCCGACGAGGTCCATCAGCTGGTCGGCCAGGGTTTCCAGCCGCAAGGCCATCGCCAGCGCCGTCACCTGCACGGCGAGATAGTCGCCGTAGCGATCCACGATCAGGCCCGAGAGGTCGTCCCCCTCGCTGTTCACGAGCCGGGCCGCGCCGGCGCGGTCGTCGAGCCCCAGGGTCCGCCGCAGGGCGACGGCCGCCTCGAGCCGGGTCCGCCACAGGGCGTCGTCGAGCTTCACGGCCGGATCGAAGGCGTAGAGCCGGACCCGCAGCCGGCTGGCCGCGTTCCACAGGCCGCGGGCCACGAACGTGCCGTCGTGCGTGGCGAGATCCACGACGTCCCCATCGGCGGGGCTGCCCTCCACCCGGAGCACGGCCGAATCGAGCACCCAGGGATGCCGGCCGAAGAACGGCCGGGCCCGCTTGGGCTTGAGGAGCACCGTGGCCGTCGGCAGGCCGGCAGCGTCGGGCAACGTGTTCATGCTAGGCATCTGTGTTCCGGACAGGGAGGCGAGCGGGTCGGCGTGAGGATCGCGAGCGTGGCGGACCTTCGCCAGCGAGCGAACTCATGCCGCCCGCGAGCCGGCGATACACCAAAGTCGAATGCGATCGAGGCATCTGTGTTCCGGACAGGGAGGCGAGCGGGTCGGCGTGAGGATCGCGAGCGTGGCGGACCTTCGCCAGCGAGCGAACTCATGCCGCCCGCGAGCCGGGTTGAGCCAATAACGACCTAGGCATGCACGACCTGCTTCGCCTGCCCCGGCACGACGTGGGGCGACGGCAGGGCGTCGCTGCCGGGATCAGTCTTCACCCGGCGGCGGCCCTCGCGGTCGGCCTTCTTCCGCTCGATCCGCAGCACGCTCCAGCTGAACACGGCCCCCAACGGTCCGGAGAGCAACGCCGGCATGAGCACGAGGTTTCCGACCAGGGCGATCGTCAGCATGGAGAGCATCATGTAGCCGAATCGCTGCGTCGGGCCGAACGGCGAGAGCGAGAACACCGACAGGCCGATGCCGATCACGCCCCAGCTCTGGTACATCGCCCGGGCGCAGCCCTTGTAGGCGAGCATCGTGGCCTGCTTGCGGTCGAGGCCGTCGGCGATCCCGCGGCGGAACCACAGCATGAAGTGGACCACGTCGTCCACGGTCACGCCCAGGGCCACGCTCGGGGCCATCACCGTGCCGATGTCGATGAGCAGGTTGCCGGCGTTGAGCGACTTGAGGATCGCGTTGCCCCAGCCCATGCCGCCGAACACCATCAGCGCCGGGAACGCCGCCGGGAGGAGGAGCACCAGCCCGGCCGAGGCGGCCCGGCAGAGCACGATCATCACCGCGACGATGATCGCGAAGTCCCAGATGAAGCCGATCTTGAGACCGTCGAGCAGCGAGTGCTGGGCCTTGTAGACCAGCGGCACGAGGCCCGTGTAGTCGACGGTCACGCCCTGCACGCCGGCGGCGGTGAGCCGCTCCAGGATCGGATTGATCTTCTTCTGCAGATCGGCCTTGAAGAGCGCGTAATCGACTTCCTTGACGGCGCTGACGCGGGCGCTGATCCGCCACAGTTCCTGCGTCCGCTCGCGACCGTCCGTGACGACCTGCGCCTCGCGGAGATAGTCGCCGGCGAGGAACTCTTCGCGATGGGCCATGAGCCGGCGGTTGAGCACGTCGCGGCGGGTGCTCTTGCCGATGCCGAAGGCCCGCACGGCCGCCCCGCCCATGCCGCTGCCCGAGGTGCCGGCGTCGAGGCTGCGGCCGAAGGTCACGGTGGAGAGCGAACTGCCCACTTCGTCGAGCCCGCCGATCTCCCGCTGGATCTCACCGACGAGCTCCATCCGCTCCAGGAAATTGAGGTCGCAGTCGCCGGCGACCACCTCGGCCTTCCTGGTGGCCGGCAGGCCGTCGATCCGCACCAGGATCTCCATCGGGACCAGCGGCCCGAGGTTCTTCTCCAGCCACTTGTAGTCCTCGCGGATCCGGGCCTTCGGGGAGAAGAGCCGCATCAGCTGCACGCTGCTCTCTACGTGCGTCATGCCGTAGGCCACGCCCGCCATGACCAGCAGACAGGCGGTGGCCACGAGGCCATTGTGTTTCGTGATCCACTGCCCCACCCGCCACCAGGGGCTTTCCTCGATCGGCCGCCAGTTGGGGTCGGCCTCCTCGCCGCCGGCGGCCGCGCCGATCTTGAGCTTCGGTGGAAACAGCTCCAGCGCAGCCGGCATGAAAGTCACGAGGATCAGAAAACTGGCCACGACTCCTGCCGCGGAGAAGATGCCGAACATCCGGATCGGCACCAGCTCGCTGACGGCCAGTGTGGCCAGGCCCACCGCCGTCGTGCCCGTGGCCAGCGTCAGCGGCAGCAGCGCGTGGTGGACCGCCCGCCCCGCGGCCCCCTCCTGCACGCCGGTCTCGGCGAGCTGGTCGCGGTAGTAGTTGGCCAGATGGATCGCCCCCGAGGTCGTGGCCACGTAGACCAGCGAGGGCATCGTCAGGAGGATGGCGTCCACGGGGTAGCCCGAGTACCAGACCACCGCCAGGCTGGCGAACATGCTGTACACGCCGGAGGCGATGACCATCGCCACGAGCGTCTTGCTCTTCAGGCTCCACCAGCTCACGAAGAAGCCGACGACCAGCGACAGCCCGAAGAGGATCGTGACGCTCGTCTGGCCGGCCTTGTCGATGGAAACGTTGTCCACCGGCGGGCCGCCCATGTGGAACGAGGCTTCGGGGATGCCGCACTCCCGGGCCGCCACGTCCTTGATCAGGTCGATCGCCCCGTGGAGGTTGGCCCGGGCGGTGTCGGCGAGAGTCAGAACCAGGCAGGTCTGTCGGGCCTGGAGGTCGTCGGCCGGGGAATGAGCCTCCACGCCGGCCGGCGGCGGGCCGATCAGGGCCCCGGTGAGCCTGGAAATCGCCTCCACCCGGTCGAGGTTCAGCGGTTCCTGGGTCATCTGCTCGACCGCCCGGGGGCCCGTCTGGGCCGCCCGGAAGTAGAGCGGCCGGTCGATCCGGGAGGCCTCCTCGGGGGGCGGGATCAGCTTCTTGGCCAGCATCTCCAGCCGCGGGTCGGCCATCGTGCAGCCGTCCCAGCTGACGAGGACGAACTCCTCACCGGCGAAGTTCTGGCGGAAAAACCGGTAGGTCTGGGTTTCGGGGTACTCGAGGGGCAGCCAGCCCTTCACGTCGTTGCGGTTGTTCCCCTTGGCCTTGATCGCCCCTACTACCACCAAGGGCAGCAGGAAGACCAGGACGGCCATGATCCCGACGCTATGACGCTGGTAGAAGTTTGGTCCGTGGTGCGACATCGAGGCCGTCCGAGGCTGTCCGCCGGGCCGTTTTCGCCGGTTCCGGACGGTCAACCCTACAGGTGTTCCGGGCGCCAGTCCATATCGTTTGCCCCGTCACGGGGGCGTTTTTTGGGCCTTTCCCATGCCGTAAGTGGTTTGCGGGGAGGAGTTTCCGCACACGGCACAACCTCTTTAGGCGGCACGAGCCGCCGCCGAGACCGGAAAATCAGCCGGAAGCCCGCTCGGAGGCTGCAAAACCGCAGTTTTTGTGGGATCCGTCGCAAAATGGCCGGGCCTGGGACTGCCCGCAGCGGCACAGGGCGACCGCCCGCTTGCCGACCGGCAGGGCGAACTCCCGCCCTTCGTGGTCGGTCACCCGGAGCCGCAGCCCATGGAAGGCTTCGCAGGCGGGCATTTCCACGACCAGGGGGCCGTGCTCCCGGCAGCGGATCGTGACGGCGTCGGGCGGCAGGGGGCGGCCCGACTGGCCGCTCACCGCGTCCCCGGGCCCGGAGCCGTTCATGGCTGGCCCTCCCCGCCGTCCGCCCCTGACTCGTCCACGATCTCGATGACGAGCACAGCGGCCTTCGTGCCTTTGCCTGCCGGATCGCCTTGCCGGACGCTCCCCTCCGGCCCGCCCGGCCCGCCGCCACCGCCCAGCAAGCCGCCACCGCCCTCACCGAGGACGACGGCATTTTTAGCCTCGTCCCGGGCCATGGCTGCGCGGCTCGGACCGTCTGCCTTCCTGAGTTCGCCACCCTTTCCTTGAACTGCTTCGCCGTCATCCAGGCCGCCAGACCGGGCGTCTCGATCGGCCCCGCGCCTTCTCGCGAGGCCGTCGGACACCTCGAGGGCGGAGGCCAGCCTGGCGAGTGCCTCCGGCGGGCCGGAGAGCACGAGCCGATCGATCGGCGGGCCGCCAGTTCCCGCTGACTTTTCGGCGCGGGCTGCGAGCCGCTCCTGCACGAGCCTTTCAAGGCCGTCCGCCTGGGCCGCATCACCCGGTTTCCCGGGGTCGCTGGCCGACCACCGGGCCACCCCGCCACTCGACGCCACAAGCTCGTCGAGCCGGCGGCGGTCGGCGGCGGTACGAATCCGGTAGGTCACGGTGCGAACCTGCGGCTCCGCCGCGTCCAGCGACGCCATCGGAGTTCGCAACGCGGCCGGCGGCGGGGCCGCAGCCACAGTCGGCGCAGCCGCGGCGGCCACGGCGGCATCGGCCTTGTCGGCGGCTGCGACGTGGTCGAGCCAGATGTCCGTGACGGGGGCCTGCCGTTTCTGCTCCGCCGATTCCGGGTTCCGTTTCTCCCGCCGCCCGTCAACCGCCCGCTGGTCTTCGGCGAGCGCCACTTCGCGGTCGCCCGGCCCGACCGGCCGGTTGATCACGATCGCCGTGAGCAGGCCGGCCGCGAGCGCGCCGACGAAAACCATCCACGGCCAGCGGTGCCGCATCGGCTCGTCCGCCGGCTCCGCGGCACCAGCACGGGCCTCGGCGATCTCCTCCTCGAGCCGCTCACGCTCGATCCGCCGCCACTCGGCCTCCACCGCAGCATCGTCGTCGGCCGCCTCGCCGGCCCCATCGAGGGCCGCGAGCACGTCCTCCACGAAGCCGGCCGGGGGCGGCGACGCCGGCAGCGCCGCCAGCGCCTCGCGTTGCCGCCGCAGGTCGGCGACGATTCGCGCCAGTTCCGGCGACGCGGCCACGAGCCGCGCGATCTGCGCCGCTTCGGACTCGGTCAGCCGGCCGTCCAGCCACTCGCTCAGGCGCGGGTCGTCTGCGGACAGTGGCGGTTCGAAACGGGCTTCGTTCATGACTCTCCTCGGACGGCGGGCGCCAGCAGCCGCCGCAGTTCCAGCCGGCCCCGGTGCAGTCGGCTACGGACCGTGCCCAGGGGGATGTCGAGCGTCGCGGCGATCTCCTCGTAGCTGGTTCCCTGCATGTCGGAGAGGACGACGACCTCCCGGTAGCGGCCGTCGATCCGCTGGAGTGCCGCGGCGGCCTGGCGGGCGAGCTCCTCCTGCTCCAGCCGCGCGGAAACGTCCGCCCCGGTCGCCACCGGCACGAGCGCGGGCCGGCCGGCGGCCGGCGGCGCGTCGAGCGACGCCATGGGCCGACGCCGGCGGCCAGCCGCGGCCGCGTGGTTGCATGCGATCCGATGCAGCCACGTGGAGAAGGCGCTGCGCTGCTCGAACATCGCCAGTTTGCGGTACGCCGACACGAATGTCTCCTGGGCGAGGTCGCGGGCCTGCTCTCGGCAGCCCGTCAGCCGCTCGAGGAGCGCCAGGACGCGCGCCTGGTGCCGCTCCACGAGGGCCGCGAACGCCTGCCGGTCGCCGGCGACCGCCGCGGCCACGAGCGCAGCGTCGCCGGCGGCCCCGGCGGGTGCCGACGACGGCTGCGATTGGCTGGGGTGGCTGCCCACGTACGAACGCCCTGGAACGATTGGATGCGCGGCCGGAAAGAAAAGTTCCCGCCCGCTTTTCCCACCGGTTTTCCCCAATGTCGCCGCCCGGGGGACGGCCGTCAAAGGCCGTGCGGGCGGGGGCCTGCTGCGGCCCGCGCGGGCTATGTCGAGGAACTCCGCGGCTTTCTCGAGAGCATCCGCCCGCGGCCCGCCCAATGACTGGGGCGAACTCGTCCAGGCCCATGACCGGGATTACCTTATTGATCGGTTCCGAAATGCGTAACTTGAGGTAGACGCCCGTCCCATCCCGGAGAACCCTTTCATGCGACGATATGCCCGGCTCTGCGGTCTCCTGCTCGCCCTGACGACTGCCCATGCGGCCGACTCCACGCCCAAGGCGGAGATTCCCTCCCCCGGGGCCGACGGCTGGATCAGCCTCTTCAACGGCCGTGATCTCACCGGCTGGGAGGGCCTCCCCGGCTACTGGACGGTCACCGACGGGGCCATCCAGTGCGCGGAGACCAAGGAAAACTCCAAGCAGACGAACCTCATCCTCCTCTGCTCCAAAGACAACCCGGAGAAGTTCGCCAACTTCGAAATCCGCTACCGCTACCGGTGGATCACCCCGGAAGGGAACTCGGGCCTGCAGATTCGCGGCCGGATCGACAACCCGAAGATGTTGCATGTCGGCGGCTACCAGGCCGACAACGACGCCCGCAATAGTCACACGGGCATCATCTACGACGAGGGCGGCGTGGCCGGCGGGCGGGGGATCATGAGCAAGGTGGGCTTTCGGACCACCTGGAACGCCGATAACCAACGGAGCGAGGAACCGCTCGCCAAGACGGCCGCCGAGATCAAGGCCGCGATTCGCCCGGTGGGCGAATGGAACGACGCGGTGGTCGTGGCCGCCGGCAGGCGGATCACCTCCAGCATCAACGGCCATGTCACGACGGAACTCGTCGACGACAGCCCGAAGGCCTGCAAGGACGGTGTCATCGGCCTGCAGATGCACGGCGGCTGCACGATGACCCTGCAGTTCAAGGACATCGCGATCCGCTTCCTCGAAACCCCCTGACCGGACTGTCCGTGGCCAAAGCCATCCATGGCAATCCCGTTCGCCACGACAGGTGCTGCTTGAAGGCAGTGATTCCCAGCTCGCCTCTCCCTCTGAGAGAGGCCGGCCGGAGGCCGGGTGAGGGTGCGGATGAAGCTGCGCCATTCCTGCTCCCTCACCCCGGCCCTCTGCCGGCGGGAAGTCGGATGCGCTCTTTCCTTCGGGAACGGCGGCCGCATCTTGATGACCTTCTGTATGATGCTATGATGCTTTTATGAGGACAACGATCACGCTCGATCCGGACACGGAAGCGCTCCTGCGTCGCGAGATGGCCCGCACCCACGTGAACTTCAAGCGCGCAGTCAACGACGCCATTCGCCGCGGGCTCTCCGGAGGCCGTTCGGCCCCACGCGACGTCGTGCAGGTGCTGCCCTTCGCGTCGGACTACCAGCCCGGCGTCGACCGGCTGCGGCTCCAGCAACTGGCCGATGATCTTGAACTCGATGCCGCCGCGGCCCTCGCGAATCGGCGTTCATGATCATCCCCGATGCCAACCTGATCATCTACGCCCACAATCAGGCCGACCCGGACCACGCGACCGCCCTCGCCTGGTGGAAATCGTTGCTCGCCGGTGACGTCGATGTCGGTATCCCGATCGTTGTCGTCCTGGCGTTTCTCCGGCTGACCACCTCGCCCCGCATCCTGTCGAAGCCCCTCTCCGTGGAGGAGAGCGGCCGACGGGTCGAGACCTGGTTCGATGGGAGCCGCGTGAGACTGATCTCGCCGGGACAGGGCCATGTCGCCTCACTGCTGGCCTGCCTGCGGTCTGTCGGCGTGGGCGGTTCGCTCACAACCGACGCCCACATCGCTGCGCTGGCGATCGAATACCAGGCCGAGGTTCACACCTCCGACCTCGATTTTGGCCGGTTCCCGGGCGTGCGCTGGAAGAACCCGCTCCGCCGCTGACAGGAACGGCATGCGAAGCCCCGCGGGCTAGACGCAGCGAGCACTCCTCGAATGCAGGCAATTCACCAGGAACACGTGGCGTGCACAAGGCGGAGGCGAAATCTCCTCCCGTCCCCGAGCGCCGCCCAAAAACTGCAAAAGTCGAGCTGACGCCCCGCCAAGGAGCGGCTTGTGGGTGCCGTTCCGCCGGCCGCTACAGCGACTGCAGGTAGCCGACGAGATCCGCGAACTCCCGCGGGCTCAGCGAGCGATGCTGCCCGTCGGGCATCAGCGATTTCTTCTGCACGACCCGCTCGTCCACGTCCGCCTTCTTGACCCGCGTCTCGGCGTCGGGCATGACGATGCGGAGCGTGTCCTTCTCGTCCTTCACCAGGCCGCTGAAGACCCTGCCATCCTGCATCGTGGTCGTCTCGATCTCGAAACCGGTCTTGATGATCTTCGAGGGCTCGAGCACCGCCTCGATCAGGTAGTCGATCTTTTGGGTCTTGCCGATGCCGGCGAGCGGCGGCGCCCGCTCGGTGCCCTGCGAGCCGGCGGCATGGCACTTCACGCACCCGGTCCGCTCGAAGACCCGGCGGCCGAGGGCGTCGCCCGCCGGGGTCCGGGTGGCGGCCAGCGCGGCCGTGCGGAATGCGGCGTCGTCAGCGGTGATGGCCGCCGGATCGACCTGCGGCGCGATCGGCTTGTCGATCTTCAACGCCGCGGCCACCGCCGCCAGGTCGGCCCGCAACTCCGGCAGCCGCTTGACCAGCGCGGCCGCCGAATCCTGGAGGACCTGCGTCATCTTCGGGTTGCCGGCGAACTGCCGCCATGACCGCACGGCATCGGCCGCGATCAACGGATCGCCTTCGGCCAGCAGCCGGGCCCAGTCGTCGATCCGCGGCTCCGCCTCGACCGCCATGAGCGTGGTCAGATCCGCGAGCCGATCGGCGGGGGGACGCTTGTCCTGCGGATCGCCGACCCGCTTCCAGAGCGAATCGGCCAGGGACGCGGCCTTCGTGCCATGCAGCCTGGCGAGACGGTGCGCCGCCCCGCGAACATCGCCATTCCGGTCGCCGAGCATCCGCCCGATGGTCTGCAAGGCGAACGGTGAGAGTCCGTCGGTCTCCAGCAGTTCGAGAAGTGTGATCGCGTCCCGCGGCGACTTGATGGCGATTTCACCCTTCTCGGCGGCTTTGAGAAAACGCCGCACCGCCTCGCCATCGACCGCCTCGCCCGTCTTGGCCGTCATGGCACGGAGCACAAGCAACGCCCGGCCGGTGACAGTCGCGGGGAGATCGCTTCGCCGCACCAGGCTGCGCAGCCCTTCCAGCAACTCCGGAGATCCGTGCAGCTGCGCCAAATCGAGCAGCAGTTCCGGCTCGGTGGGCCCCGGATCCGCAAGCGACCTTCCCAGCACGGCTCGGCCGGCCGCGGCCCCCAGATCGATCGCGATCAGCCCCGCCAGCCGCAGGTTTGGGTCACCGTCGCGAACGAGGCTCGTCAACGTCGATTCGTCGATCACCGGCGCCAGGATCGACGCCGCCTCGTACCGCAGGTGGGCGTCGCTCGCAGCACCGGCCTTCAGCGCGGCGACCGCGGCCGCGGCCCGCTCCTCCGGCCGCACGCGGGCCCGGGCCGCGGCGACCCGCACGGCAGGATCGGCGTCGCCGGCGAGCTGACTGGCAACCGCGTCGGCCTTTTCGACGCCGTAGCGGCGGAGGAGGTTGATCGCCAGCCGCCGCACCCGCCAATCGCCATGCCTGACCCCGCTGTCGATGGCGGCCAAAGACTCGGGCGTGGCGATCTGCACGAGCGCCCACAGGGCGTTCGCCGCGCCGAGCGACTCCGCCGCGCCGGCCGCATGGGCCGCGAGCGCGGGAACGGCGTCGTTCCCTTGCGCCACGAGCGTCCGCGTCGCCTGCTGCCGGACCAGGTGATCGGGCGAGCCGAGGGCCGACACGGCATAGGCCCGGCCCTTCACGGCATCCTTCCATTCCGGGACATCGAGTCGATGCTGCACGACCGGCTTGTCGCCGCCCGTGTACCGCACCCGCCAGACCCGGCCGGTGAGATCGCTTTCGTCGTCTCGGCCGTACCAGTCGGCCACCAGCAGGCTGCCGTCCCGGTCGCAGAGCACGTGGCTGCAGCGGAAGTGCGGGTCGCGGCAGACGATGAACTCCTCCTGCGCCGCGATGTCGTTGCGGGCGTCTGGCACGAAGCGAAAGATCGTCCGATTCGCGCCGTTGAACCCGTGGCCGCCCCAGTTGTCCACCAGCAGGCTGCCCTGATACGCCGGGGGGAAGTTCGCCCCTGAGTACCGCATCAGTTGCGTGCACGCCCCGCGGGGCAGTTCGAAACACGGAGCGGCGAGCGGGTGCCGGCCGGCGAGCCACTCGGAGCCGACGCTGCGGTTCTTGAGATAGTAGTCGACGCCCTCGATGACGCGGATGAACCGGTTCGGGTTGCCCTCGCCGTTGGACAGTTGCCAGAGCTGGCCGAACGGGTCGTACTCGAACCCGTAGGGCACCCGCAGCCCGCTCACGAGCCGCTCCATCTTCGAGCCATCCGGCTTCATCCGCATGACGATGCCGTCATTGCTGCGGCCGGAGATCCGCTCCTTGTCGTCGGCCGTCCGCCGGATGTCGATCTGGTGATCGCCCACGCTCATGTACAGATCGTTCTCCGGTCCCCATTCCAGCACGAACATGCCGAACGGGTTCCAGGCCTTGTTCCTGTCGACGGCGATGGTCTGCCGGTTGACGCCGATCGGCTGATTGGCGGGTGCGCGGAGGAACGCGGCCACGTCTTTCGCGGCGGCCTCGTCCGCGGCTGCCGCCGGTGGAGCGGCCACCGCCGCCGCGGCCGCCAACCCGGAATCGTCGATGTCGAACCGATAGAGATAATTGTTCGCCGTGGCCCACAACTGATTGCCGCGGATCGCCATGCCCATCACCGGGTCGTCGAAGCCGTCGGCCACGAGGACGCGGCGGAAGCCCTTGCCGTCCGGCAGCGGATCGAGCCGCACGATCGGGTTCGGTGCCGCCCCCGCCAGCGGCGTGCCCTTGTCGCCGAAGCGATAGGTGTGGCTTTCGGAGACGTACAGCCGGCCCTGCTCGTCGAGGGCGATGCACACCGGGTTGATGATCGTGGGCTCGCTGACGACGAGTTCCACCGTGAACCCCTCGGGCACGGCGAAGTGCCCGATCTGCTCGTGGGCGGGAATGTAGCGATCGATCTTCACGGGGGGCGTTGCCGGCGCGGCGGCAGGTTGTTCGGCCCGAGCCGGCTGCGGTCCGCAGCAGACGCCACACACCGCCACGAGGGCCAACAGCCGGACACGATCACCATGCATGCCAAACTCCTCCTCAGAGAAATGCCCCGGGAACCGCCGCCGATCTCCTGAAAGCCTACCGCGGCACGGTGACCGCCGCCAGCGCGACCGGCACCGCGCGGATGCCGACCGCGGTCAGGCGTTTGCCTGACGTTCTTCTGCTCACCGGAGCACGACGGTCGGAGCCCGCCGCTCGCGCGTGCTCTCGAGACGGCCGTCAAAGGCCGTGCGGCCGGGGGCCTGCTGCGGCCCGCGCGGGGATGGGCTGGCGGGCGATCCACCACCACAGCGCAGCGGCGAGCAGGAGGAGCACCAGAGACACCAGCTGCGAGATCGACAGCGGCGTGCCGAATGCCGGCGGCTCGTCGATGCGGATCGCCTCGAGCAACAGCCGCGACAGCGGATGCAGCGTGAGCACCAGCGCGAAGACCTCGCCCGGCCGCCGGGCCAGGGGCGTGTAGGCGATCGCAAGGGCCGCGAGCAGCGCCGCGTCGATCGCGGCGTAGAGCTGCGCGGGATGCACGGGCAGGCTCCATGGCGGTGGCTGCCCGGCCGCGGCAGCCGGGAGCAGGCCGCGGGCGGCCTGGTCGAGCCACGGCGGACTCTCCGGCGGAAACCGCACGGCCCAGGGGAGGTCACATGCTCCGCCGTAGCAGCAGCCGTTCAAGAAGCAGCCCACGCGGCCGAGCGCCAGGCCGACAAGCAAGCCCGGCGCGATCACGTCGGCGAGTGGCAAGATCGGCAGCCCGCGGCGCCGCGCGAAGAGCCAGGCGGCGACGGCCGCAGTGGGGAGCGAGCCGAAGACGACGAGGCCGCCCTGGGCGATGTTGAGCACCTGCCCGAGCGATGCCGCCAGGCTGCGATCGGGCGGAAAGAACTGGTGGTAATACTCGATGACGTAAAACAGCCGCGCGCCCACGAGGCCCCAGAGGAAAACCTCCATGCCCAGCCCGAGGATCGTGTCGGCGTCGATGCCGATGCCGCGGCCGCGGCGCACCGAGAGCCAGATGCCGGCCGCCGCCGCCACGAGCAGCATCACGCCGTAGCCGCGGATCGGCACGCCCGCCCCGTCGTCGAGCGCCGGCAGGCCCCAGAGGATAAACGCGCCGGCCGCCGCCAGCGGCACGCCGAGGGTCGTGACCGCCCGCGTGAGTCCCTCGCGGGCGGCCGTCCATGCCAGGCCGCCGGCCCCGAGCACCGCCCACAGGGCGAGCAGGCACCCCCAGCCGAACAGCGGCAGCGAGCCGAGGTGTGCGGGAATGTGAAACAGCGTCGATTGCATCAGCCGTCTCCATCCGACCGTGGCGGCAGTGCGCGGTTGTCGATCAGCCGCGTCGTGCCCAGTCGGCCGGCGACGAGCGCCACCGCCGACCGCCCCGCGGTCGGCGATGCCAGCGACTCCGCATCGACGACCGTGGCATAGTCGATCGCCACGCCCGCGGCCAAGAGCGGCTCGCGCATGGCCGCCTCGATCGCCGCCACGTCGGCCCCGGCCTCCCAGGCAGCCGCGGCCCGCTCCAGGGCGGCATTCAACGCCGTGGCCCGCGCCCGCTCGGCAGCCGAGAGATAGGCGTTGCGGGAACTCATCGCCAGGCCGTCGGCCTCGCGCACCGTCGGGCAGACGACGATTGAAATCGGCAGGCCGAGATCGCGGACCATGCGCCTGACGACGAGCGTCTGCTGCCAATCCTTGGCGCCGAAGTAGGCGACATCGGCCGGCACCGCCAGCAACAGCCGGCAGACCACCGTGGCCACGCCGGAGAAGTGACCGGGCCGGATCGCCCCCTCGAATCCCCGGGCCGGCCCCTCGACGACGATCCGCGTGGCGTCCGCGGGCGGGTAGACGGCTGCGGCCTCGGGCGCGTAGACCCAGCGAACGCCGTGCGGCGCGAGCAGCGCCAGGTCGGCGGCGAGCGTCCGTGGATAGCGGGCAAAATCCTCCCCGGGGCCGAACTGTGTCGGATTGACGAAGATCGACACCGCGACGTCGTCGCACTCCCGCGCGGCCCGCTCCACGAGGCTCACATGCCCGGCATGCAGCGCGCCCATCGTGGGCACGAAACCGATCCGCCGGCCGGCCGCGCGGGCGGCCCCGACTGCCTGCCGCATGGCCGCGGGCGTGTCGATGAGCGGAATCGCCCCAGGCATCAGACCATCGCCTCGACGGCCGCGGTGGCCTCGGCCACGGCCCGCGTCAGATCGCACGCATCGACGGTGACCACCGCCTTGGGCGCGAGCGGACTCCGCGGCCCCGGGCCCCGCAGGCGGCGCACAAGACGCTCCTGGACCGCCGCGAGCGCCGCGGTCGTGGCCGCCGAGCCGCAGAGCGTGGCGGTGTGCGGCTGGTGATCGGCGAACCCGTCGCCGCCGGGGCTCATCCGCCGGGAGTGGCAGGTGATCCGCTCCTCGAGCACGTCGACGGGGGCGACAAGCAGGATGGCGACGTGGGGCACGGGCGCCTGCCGTGCCGCATGTTCGACCGCCGCATCGAGCCGCGCCGCGTCGGTCGGCGACAGTCCGCCAGCGGCCGCCGCAGCGACGGCGTCGAGGCAGTAGTCAATGACGGTGCCGTGCGGATCATCCGGCCACGTCGCCGCTGCGAGCGGCTCCACCCAGGCGGCGATCAGGTCGTGCCATGGCTCCACGCCCGCCGCCGGCAGGGGAATCGGCAATGGGCGGGGCGCGTGGATCACCCGGGCCAGCACCGCGTCACCGACGGCCGCGGCAACCTCGGCCGCGCCGCTGCCCGGCGCGCCTACCACCGCGACCAGCGGATGCGGAGCCGAGATGTTGTCGAGCAGCGTGCGCAGCGAGCAAGCAGCGAGCGGATGCGGGAAATCGGCGGCGATCTCGACCGCCGGCTCGAGCACGAACCGCCGCGTCGCCATCCGCGGATGGGGCACGGTGAGCGTCGTCTCATCGACAACGAGGTCGTCGTAGAGGAGCAGGTCGAGGTCGAGCGTCCGCTCCCCCCAGCGTTCCGTCCGCTCGCGGTGGAGGGTGTTTTCGACGGCGGCCAGGAGCCCGAGCACGTCGTGGGGGCCGAGGTCGGTCTCCAGAAGGCAGGCGCCGTTGAGATAGGGCGACTGGCCCACCGGGCCGCCCACCGGGCGGGTCTCACGATAGCGGCTCACGGCCAGCATCCGCACGCCCGGCATGAACCGCAGCAGTTCGACGGCGCGGTCGAGTTGTTCACGCCGTCGGCCGAGATTCGATCCGCACCCGACGAGGCATCGTGCCATGGTTGTTCCCGCGACCTTGAACGGAGCGGGACATTCTATCGGCGGCGGCACCACAGCCGGCAACTGCGTCGCCAGGACGCGGTGCGGGGCCGGAAAACGGGGGGGACATCCAGGCCACGACCAAGGTCGTCGACTGTCGATCCCTCAAGTCGTCGCCCCCCTTTGTGTCTTTCCGACTCCGCACCGATGCCTGCGATTCAACCCTGTCGGCCTTGCGCCGCGAACCCGCAGGGGCGAGTCTCGCGTGCCGTGTCGCTCGTGCTGCGGATCTCGTCACCGACCGATGGGGGTGATTCTGGGGAGCCGCTTCGGCTTGTCAAGGACGCGCGGGCATCGCCGCACCAGGCGGGGCTTCACGGTTGCGAACCGTGTCGCATGGACCCGCGAAAGCCGCGTGCCGTCAGCGCCAGCGACGCCAGCATTGCCGCGACTGGGAAAAAATGCTGTGCTTCTCCGCGGCGGAAACGGCAGGCCCTTCAATCCCGGAACGTTCATGAGCCGGTTTTTCGACGATCCGCACGAGGCCGGCGATGCAGCCGATCCGCCGGCATGGAGCGCCGACATCGGGCCGCTCGCCGCCGATGTCGAGCCGGCCGCCGCGAATGGTGGCGACGAGGCGGAGCGGGCGTCGCCGCCAGACTCATACTGGAGCCTCTCGCGCACACCGCTGACGAGTCTGGTGTTCGCCCTGCCACTCGTGCTGGCCTACGAGGGGGGCGTGCTCCTCTTGGGCCGCGGGTCGCCGCGCAACGGCGCCGACGTCTGGCTGCGGCAGCTGCTCGACGCCCTCGGTTTCGGGGCCTATTTCCTGCTCCCGGCACTCACGGTGCTGGGGCTGCTCGCCTGGCACCACGTCGAGCACGACCGCTGGCACTTCAGCCCCGCCGTGCTCGCGGGAATGGCCGCGGAATGCGTGCTCTGGGCCGCCACGCTCGTCGGCCTGGCCCGCCTCCAGGATCGCCTCTGGCCCTTGGCGGCGGCAGCCGGCTGGGACGGCGTTTTCGCCCGCCTGATCGGGTTCTGCGGGGCCGGTCTCTACGAGGAGGTGCTCTTCCGGCTGCTCCTCCTGCCCCTGCTGATCTGGCTCTGCGAGCGGCTCGGGGCGGGGCCCGTCACGGCGGCGATCGTCGGCCTCGTGACATCCAGTCTGCTGTTCAGCGCGGCCCACTATGTCGGCCCGCTGGGCGAGCACTTCGAACTCTACAGTTTCACGTTCCGCACGCTGGCAGGCATGTTCTTCGCGATCCTGTTCGTCGTCCGCGGCTTCGGCATCGCGGCCGGCACGCACGCGGTGTACGACGTGCTCGTGGGCCTCGTCTGACCGCGCGGTCCGTCGCGGGCGACGCCCTGCGATCTTGTCAAGGGTCGGCGCGGTTTTTTTGTGCGGTAGCGAGCGACGGTGTTTTCCCGTGGAACAGCGTCGGTCGTGGTCGGCTTGGTGGCTGCGCAGGCACCGCCTTATAATCGGCGTCGTAGGCGGGAGGTTCTTGGAAGACCGCGGTCGTTCCGTGGTCCATCGCGAGTTCCCGGAGTCGTTGCCATCGTGCTCTCGGTTCGCCCCAAGGTCACAGAGCTGGTCTTCCAGCTCTACGGCCGCGTGCTCCATCCGGAGCTGTTCGTGATCTGTGCGACGCGATCGGTCGATCGCGGCGGGTATGCGGCCACGATCGCGATCACCGAGGCCGGCCATCTGATCTCCTGGCGAAAGGACGGCCTGACGCTCACCGAGGTGGCCACGAGCCTCGCCCAGCCGCTCCCGCAGAGGCGGCGGCTGCTCTCGCACCGCATCGCCGGCGAGCGCAGCGACCGCCTGGAATGCCGGGGCGGCGCCGGCTATCAGACCTGCTTCCAGCTCGAGACCGTCGCGCAGGAGGTGTTCTGGTCGTTCCAACAGGAGCTCGTCGTCGAGGGGTCGAAGCGGGGGCTTCTGCACCGCTTCGAATCCGGCGGCCGGCTGGCCCTGGGCGGCCTGTCGTGGATCCACGTCGAGACCCGCCCCCGCAGCCTGCTGGTCCAGTCGTACCATACGTTTCCCGACGATCTGGCGATCGTGAAGAGCCAGTCGCTCTTCGAGTGCCCCTGACGCCCCATCTCTACCCTTGCGGTCCGCCATGCCCAAGTCCCAGGCCAGACCCGTCCCGCCCGGCGCCGCCACCCGACGGAGCCGCGTCCTGATCGCGGACGACAACGAGCCCAACCGCGAGCTGCTCGAGGTCTATCTCGCCGACATCGACTGCGAGATCGCCACGGCCGTGGACGGCGCCGACACGCTCGACAAGGTCGCGGCCTTCAAGCCCGACGTCATCCTCCTCGACGTCATGATGCCGAAGCTCTCGGGCTTCGAGGTCTGCCAGCGGCTCAAGTCCGACCCGGCGACGAGCCCGACGATGATCCTGATGGTGACGGCCCTCGGCGAGCTCGGCGACATCGAGCGGGCCGTGGACGCCGGCACCGACGACTTCCTCTCCAAGCCGGTGAACCGCGTCGAGCTCGTGAAGCGGGTGGAGAACATGCTCAAGCTCCGGCACGTCACCGACGAACTGGAGCGGCTGCGGAGCTACATCCGCACCATGGACGACGACCAGCCGCCGCGATGACCGCGGGCCTGGTGCTGCATGGATGACGGGACGATCTTCATGCCCGGAGTCCCCGGGTTGCCACCCGGGGCTTCTTGGGCGTGTTGCTCCCACAAAAAGCCCCCGGCGGAAGCCGGGGGACTCCGGGTCGCATGCCGTCCCGCGTGCCATGGGATGGGGGTGCGAACCAGGAAAGCAGATGCCGTCGTGCGGCATGGAAGGTCGAGCGGCCTTCATACCCGGAGTCCCCGGGTTGCCGCCCGGGGCTTGTTGGGTCTGTGACTGCCCCGCACCGTCACCGGGGCGCGAGGCCGACGTGCCCGAGCACGCGAACCGTCGCGGGCGAGCGATTGAGCACGTAGAAGTGGACGCCGGGCACGCCGGCGGCCATGAGTTCCTCCACCTGGCGAGCCGCGTAGGAAACCCCCGCCTCGAACTGGGCGGCCTCGTCGTCGCCGGCCGCCTCGAAGGGCCGCGTGAAGGCCTCCGGCAGCCGGGCCTTGCACAGTCCGGCGATCCGCCGGATCTGGGCGTAGTTGGTGACCGGCATCACGCCCGGCACGATCGGCGCCGTGATGCCGATCGCGGCGCAGCGGTCGCGAAACCGCAGGAAGTCGCCGTTGTCGTAGAAGAGCTGCGTGACGACGACATCGCCGCCGGCGTCGCACTTCCGCTTCAGGTTTTCGAGGTCGGCCGCGGGGCTGGCTGCCTCCTGATGCGTCTCGGGATACCCGGCCACGAGGATGTCGAACTCGGGAAACTCGCCGCGGATCAGGGCCACCAGTTCCGCCGCGTACTGCAGGCCGCCGGCCACGGGCCGGAATGACTGCTCGCCCTGCGGCGGGTCGCCGCGCAGCGCGACGATCGCCGCCACGCCCTGGTCGCGGGCCGCGGCCAGATAAGCCCGCAATTCGGCGACGGTGCTGCCGACGCAGGTGAGGTGGCTGGCCACGGGCACGCCATGCCGGCGGCGGACGCCGGCGACGATGTCGAGCGTCTTGCCGCGGGTCGAGCCGCCGGCGCCGTAGGTGCAGGTCACGAGCTGCGGCCCGTAGGCCATCAGTTCCTCGACCGTCCGCCACATCGTCGCCTCCGACTCTGCGGTCTTGGGCGGGAAGAGCTCGAACGACAGGCCGAAGCGACCGCTCCCGTAGGCTTCCTTGATCGACACGTGGTGTTTCCTTCGCGACTGCAGATTCCGAACCACCGGCGGCCGGCATTGTAAGCCGCTGCCCGCGACCCGGCACGGCGGTCCCGGTGCCGCCCCGATCAGGCGGCACCCGCCGGTGCCGCCAACGCCGCGAGCAGGTCACGGTCCGCCCGCTGCATCTCCAGGCCCCGGCGGGCCATCATCCGCTCGAGGATCGTGGCCGCCTGCTCGGCCGTGGCGCGACTCCCACCCGGGCCGCCCACGAGCATGTTGTGAAACGCAGGCACCGATTCCGGCGGATTGCCGCCGACCGTGGCGGCCACGCCGATGCGGGTTCCGCAGGCGAGCGACGTGTTGACGGCCGACTTCACGAAGTCGCCGACCAGCGCGCCGAGGAACTGCCGGCCCGTGTTGATCGTGACCCGACTGCCGTCGGGCAGCAGGTCGTGCAGCCGCACCGGGCCGTAGGTCACCTTCAGGTTGCCGGTGATCGTGCCCGCGGCGAGGTTCGTCCAACTGCCGATGTGACTGTGGCCGAGGTAGCCGTCGTGCGGCTTGTTGGAAAAGGGCTCCATGACGCTCGCCTCGACCTCACCGCCGACCCGGCACGCGCGGCCGATCGCCGCCCCGGCACGCAGCCATGCGTGCGGGCTGATCCGTGCGTCCGGACCGATCCAGGCCGGCCCGTCGAGGCACACGAACGGCCCGACATCCGCACCGCGGTCCACGACCACCGGCCCGCGTCGCACGGCGACCCAATCGGCGACGGTCGCGCCTTCCGCCACGAACAGGCCGGGGCGGATCTCGGCATACCCGCCGCCGTCGATCCGCAGCGCGAGGGAGTCGGCGAGCACAGCCTCGTGCGCGGAGACGACGTCGTGCATCTGCTCGAGCAGCGTGAGGGCGGCGGCGTGCTCGGGCAGAGCCACGGTGTCGATGCCGTCGATCGCGTCGCCACCCCGCTCGATCACCGCATCGAGGACCGCCCGGTCCGCCCCGTGACCGGCCGCCGCGGGATGGAGCAGGGCGGCCGCGACATCCTGGCCCGCACGCACGACGCAGCGACGGCCGGCCTCGACGATCGACCGCAGGGCGACGAGGTGGCCGCGACTCGGCATCAGCCGCGCGTTGACCAGGAGCGTCGGCGCGCCTTGCGTGGACGCTGGGGGCGCGGGGGCCGCGTCGACCGCACCGCCCCAGATCGCGATCCGTCCGCCAGTGAGGGCGGCAAGATGGCGGGCGAGGTGCGGCCGGACGATGCGGCGCACGGGCCCCAGGTGCCCGAGCAGCTCGAAGAGCGTGTGGCTGCCGATGGTGACGTCGCAGGCGGGCCGGGCGGCCACAACCACGCCGAGCCGGGTGACCGTGCGATCCTCAAAGACAACGACGTTCATGGGAGGGGCCCTGTCCGCTGCGAGCGGCTCAACTGTACCGCGTCTGGCAAAGCCGTGCGCGGCGGCGTAGGCTGGAGTGGCGGCGACGCCCTCACGAGCCGGAGTGGCGGAATGGCAGACGCGGCGGACTCAAAATCCGTTGCCCGCAAGGGCGTGTGGGTTCAAGTCCCACCTCCGGCACCTTGTTCCCGGCTGTAGCGTGACAGCAGATAGCCCCGCGTCCAGGTGAGCATCGTGTCGCCGTTCTGGCGGGACGGCACGGCGCGGACGAGCCTGCGGCCGGTCCCTTCGAAGAGTCGTGTCAGCAGCACGTGCACGTAGGTGGCGTTGGCCGCCTGGGACTGCACGATCTCACGCTCGGCGATGCCCGGGAAGTTCGCCGCCGTGCCACAGTGGCCGCGAATCACGTCGCCCAGCCGCTCCGGATCCTCGTTGATATCCCAATACTCGGTCGCGTAGTAGACGCCGTCGATGCCCACGAAATCCCCCCGGGCGTGCGCGAGGTCCGGGATGCCCGTCGCGGCGAGCCGATCGCGGACGATCGCTTCGTAGGTGGCTGAACAAGCGCCGAACTCATAACGGCCGTCCGCCGCAAGGCGATGCACACCAACCCCGTCGAGCACGTCGCCGTGGTCGAAAGCTGCGCGGAAGCCGCTGGGAAAGCAGACGGCCGAGCCTTCCGGTCCGAGGCGGCAGCGCATTTCCTTGCGGGCGTCGTCCTGGCCCAGGCCGAGAAAACTGCGGCAGGAGATGGCGAACGAGCGGCTGTTGAGTGTGACGCGGTGCACGTGCGGCACGACGTCGGGATCCTCGTCGGTGGGGAAGGTGAGCTGCAGCGACGAGCCGCCCACCTCGACGATTCCGACGGGCTCGAAGTCCCCGGTGAAGGCGTTCACGAGCACGTCGTTGAGATTGAGCCAGGTCCAGATGCCCTCCTCCTCGCTGCCGCACGTGGTCCGCACCTCGCCCACTGCGAAGCCCTGCCGGCGGATGCCGCCGCGGATCGTGTCGTAAAGACGGTCGACCGCGGCACGGCCATGCATCCCCTCGGCGTACCGCATGCCCGCCGTGGCCAGCAGGTTCACCTCGACCGCGGCCGGCTCGACCTCCAGCGCGGCGATGAAGCCGCGGGCATGCTCGAGCAGCGGATCGATGATCTCGGGCACGACGGTGGCTTGCGCCGCGGGATCGTCCGGGCGGACGAAGTTGTTGATCCCGTCTTCCTTCGCCGCCGACGCCATTGTGGAAAACTCCTGCTCGAGGAGTTTCTCCACATGGGCGAACGGCCCCGGTGTGACGCGGTAGAGGAAGAGCCGGGTGCCGCTGCTACCGGCATCGATGACCGCGGTGTGGAGTGTCATGGCCGCACCGGCATCACGAGGCCACGGGCTCCGGCGAGAATGCACAGGCCGAGCACGATCAACACCCAGGGTAGGAGCCTCCCCGCCAGCCGCCGCATCGTGGCCGCGACCAAGCGATGGTTCACGAGGAGGTTGCCCCCGATGCACCACAGCCCGGTCATGACGGCGAAAATGACCGCGAACACCGGAATCACTTGGAACCGTTCACTAAAGACTGGCACGTAGACGCCGAGATTGTCGCCGCCGTTCGCGGCCGTGACGCCCGCGACCGAGCAGGCCTGTGCGACGAGCGATCCGGCCGCCGCCGGTATGCCCTCCTCGTCGGCGGTCACGCCGGGCGGCGCTCGCCACGCCGACCAGAGCCGATGCAGGCCGAGCCCGAGCGGCGCGAATCCCAGGAGCGCCACCCACTCCGGCGGCACCGCCATGGCGCATGCCGCGGCCGCGATGCTCACCGTCACGATCAAGCTGATGCCGAGAAACTTCCCGGCCACCACGGCCCGGCGATCGAGCCGCGAATCGGCGAAAAACGCCATCGTCAGGAAAATGTCGTCGATGTTCGTCGACGCAAAAAGCATGATCCCGACGACGATCGTCTCGAGCATGGCGGGATGAATCCGGGCGCCGTTCAAGTGGGGACAAGACGACCGGAAGCCTAGCTGGCCGGGAGGCCTCTCACCATCGCGCCTGCAGGTGAGGCAGTCTGGGTGAGAATCTGGGAGGACTGCGCCGCGGAGGTGGGGCCGGGCCATCGCTTCGCGCCGCACATGGCTTGCCACAGCCCTTTCCGGACAGATATAGCCCCGTGGTTTTCCTCGTCACTTTCGCCTTCCGATCGCGGTACCCGCCCATGATCCGTATGCCCGCCACGAGTGGAATGCGCCGACCGCATTTCCTCGGAATCCTCACGGTGGTGGCCGTCTGCATGGCCGCGGCGGGCTGCATGGGCTCGTGGGCGATGCGGGGCACGCGGCTGGGATACAACAAAAGCGTCAGCTACACGGCCTCGCAGGAGATGCTCCTGAACATCGTGCGGATGCGGTACGGCGAGACACCCACCTTCCTCGACATGCCGAGTGTGGTCAGCCAGACCGAAGCCAGCATGGTCGGTGCCGGAGCGCAAAAATCGGCGTTCCAGGGCGCCTTGGATGGCGCATTCAATCTCCGCGACAGGCCGACGATCACCTACGCGCCCCGCACCGGCGAAGACATGGGAGCGTCGATGATCAAGCCCCTGAAGGCCGAGGCAATCCTCGACGTGTCCCCTGGCGACGATACCCGCATATTCCTGCTGGCGTTCGTGGACAGCATCAATGGCGTCCGCAACTCCCCCCAGGCCACCTCGCCGGCGAGCCGCACCCTCGAGGACAACGAAGAGTATCGCGACGGGGTCGATCTGTTCATCGGCCTGCAGAATCGCGGCGCGGTGAGAATGCGGGTGGCAGAGCTCGACGAGAAGCCGCAGGGTTCGCCGCTGTCCGCCAAGCATCTGATCGCCACCGACATGCTCGCCGCGGCCGAGAACGACTTTGTCTTCCAGATGACCGGCGACCAGGCCGTGCTGCTCAAGAGGTCGCGGTTCCTCGCCATGACGGTCGTTCCCGACGCCGTCGATGCGGCCGACGTGCACGAACTGGCAAGAATCTTCCGGCTGCAGCCGGGGCGAACGGCGTACCGTGTGAAGTCGCAGGAGGACGACGAGGTCGATCTCAACGCGGAGTCTGCAGCGGGCGATCCTCCGCTGCTCGTGGAGGACGTCGCGACGCCGCTGGCCATGGCCGGTGGGGGAGCGGCTGAACTGCTGCCGTCACCTGAAAATCCGGTTGTGCAGTCTGTCCCGGAGACGAGCCCCGGCTCGATGGAGCCACGAGACATTCTGTCGATCAACGTGCGTTCCGGCTACCAGGTGCTGGCATTCCTGTCGAAGGGCGTGGACGTGCCGGAACCGCACGTCCGCCGCGGCGTGGCTCCCATGTTTAAGGCACTCGACGGCCGGCCGTTCAACGGCCACCGCCTCACCAGAGGCCTGTTCCACGTCTGCGTTCAGAAGCACCGGCCGCTCCGGTGTGACACGGCGGTCTATTACCGCGGCTACTGGTTCTACATCCCGGACGACGACGTGCAGTCGCGGACGACGCTCAACTACGTGAAGCTCGTCATCGACATTCGTTCCGAGTCTGGTGACACTCCGGTGCTCACGCTGCCCGTCAACTGAAGCCCGTGACGAAAACACCTCGAGACAAGCGCGTCGGCCAACCGCGATGCTTCGGGCTCGTCGTGGGCGTGATCGCATGCTCCACCGTGGCGACGGGGTGTCTGGGCTCGTGGGCGATCCGGGGCACACGGCTGCAGTACAACCAGAGTTTCAGCCACACCGCCTCCCAGGAGATGCTGCTCAACATCGTGCGGATGCGGTATGGCGAGATCCCCGGCTTCCTCGATCTTCCGACGGTTACCACGCTGACGGAGGCGAGCACCAGCGGCGCCGGGGCACAGCCCTCCGACACACCGCTCCAGGGCGTCTTCGGCGGAAAGTTCACGCTCAAAGACGAGCCGACGCTCAGTTACCAACCACGCTCTGGCGACAACCTCGCCAAGTCACTGATAAAGGCCTTCGAGGCGGAGTTGCTCCTCGACATCGCTCCGGGCAACGATACCCGCACGTTTTTGAGAGCGTTCGTGGATAGCATCAACGGCGTTCGCAACTCGCCCACCGCGACGTCCCCGGGAAGTTGCATCATCGAGCCCAACGACGAGTATCGCTACGCGATCGAACTGATCGACGGGCTGCAGTCCCGCGGCGCGTTGAAGGCGCGGGTTGCCAAGCGCGACGTGGAGGCTCACGGCAGGGTGCCCGCGAAAGACCTGCCGGGAGGGGGCAAGGTGCCCGGGGTAGGCATGGTCGCCGCCGCCAAGAAGGGATACTTCTACGAGGTGTCTGGGGAGGAGGTGGCGCTTCTGAAGGAGTCCCGGTTGATGGCCCTCACGATTCCGCCCGAGCATCTGGGCGAGGCCGATTTCCAGGAGCTTGTGCGGATCTTTCGACTCGAGCCGGGCCGCAGCGTCTACGCGGTCAAGTCTCAGGAGAACGACGAGATCGATTACCTCGCCGAATCGGCCGGGGCCACGCCGCTCGGCGAGCCCACCGACACCATCACGCTCAACGTGCGGTCTGGCTACCAGGTGTTGGCCTTCCTTTCGAAGGGGGTGGATGTGCCGGAATCGCACCTCCGCCGCGGCACTGTCGGCATATTCAAGGCGCCCGACGGCCGACCGTTCGATGCGAGGCAGATCACCCAGGGGCTGTTCAAGGTCTGTGTGCAGAAGCATCGACCGCTGCGGAGCGAACTGGCGGTGTACTACCGCGGCCACTGGTTCTACATCGCCGAGGATGACGTGCAGTCACGATCGACGCTCAACCTCGTCAAGTTCGCGATCGACCTCCAATCGCAGTCGGGCAACGCCGGGCCGGTGCTCACGCTCCCGCTCAACTGACCGGCAGCCGGGCGGTTTGCGGCCCGATCCCTGAGGGAATAGGCTTCCGCCGTAGGTGCCATGAAATCTACGACCGCCATCACGATCGCAGCCGACACCGCCTTCGTCGATCGGCTCACGACCGTGCGCCGCGACATCCACCGCCATCCCGAGACCGCCTTCGAGGAGGTCCGCACGAGCGACCTGGTCGCCGCCTTCTTGACGAACCTTGGCATCGAGGTTCACCGCGGCCTCGGCAAGACCGGGGTCATCGGGACGCTGCGGGGCAAGCGACAGGGGCCCCGCCGCATCGGCCTGCGGGCCGACATGGACGCGCTCTTCATCAAGGAGGCCACGGGCCTCCCCCACGCCTCGAGTGTCGAGGGCACGATGCATGCCTGCGGGCACGACGGGCACACCACGATGCTGCTCGGGGCGGCTGAGAAACTGGCCGCAGATCCGGACTTCACGGGAACCGTGCACTTCATCTTCCAGCCGGCCGAGGAGGGCCTCGGCGGCGGCCGCGTCATGATCGAGGAAGGGCTGTTTGCACAGTTTTCCTGCGATGCCATCTACGGTGTTCACAACGGGCCGAAGCTGCCACTGGGTAAGGTCGTGACCCGGCCCGGCCCGCTCGCCGCCGCGGGCGACACCTGGGAAGCCGTCTTCGAGGGCACCGGCGGCCACGGCTCCATGCCGCAGGCCGGCACCGACCCCACGGTGGCGGCAGCGCATTTCATCGTCGGACTTTCCTCGATCATCTCCCGCAACGTGGCGGCCAGCGACACCGCGGTGCTCAGCGTCGGCCACATCCAGGCGGGCGACTACCACAGTCCGAATATCATTCCCGCCAAGGTGGTCGTCCGCGGCACGGCCCGCAGCTACACGCCGCAGGTCCGCGATACGCTCGAGCGCCGGCTCGGCGAACTCGCCGCCGGATGCGCGGCTGCGAGCGGAGGCACGGCCCGGCTGACTTACACCCGCCGGTATCCGCCCCTGGTCAACGCCCCGGAGCAGACGGCCCTCGCGGTGAAGGCCGCCGCAGCCGCTGTGGGCCCGGAAAACGTCCAGGGCGACTGCGAGCCGCTCGCCTTCAGCGAGGACTTCTCGTTCATGCTCGAGAAGGTGCCGGGAGCCTACGTGGTGATCGGCAACGGCGACGCCCCGGATGCCCACTTCGTGCACACCCCGGAATACGACTTCAACGACGCGCTGATCCCGTTCGGCGTGGCGTATTGGATGAACGTCGTGGCCGCGGAACTGGGCGGCGCTGAGGCCTGACGCCTACGTCGGCCGACCGCCGAGTGCCGCGAGCCGCTCCTCGGCCCGGCGACGCACGCTCTTGATGGCCGATTCAAGCGCGAATGAACTCCGTGTGTCCTTATCGTCGAACCACGTGGCATCCACCAACGCCGCGATCTTGTCCGCCCGTGCGATGATGTCGCGGAGCTCCTCAGGATTCTTCGTCGACTTTGCGCGCAGATCAAAATCCCGCAACGACGAATAGAAATAGTCGAGATGCGTGGCAGAATTGTAGGACCTGAGATTCTCGAGCCTCTTGAGGAGCGGATTGACGACCAGGAAGAATGCCACGAGATAGACCCAGACCTGGTTCAGGAGCGTGGCCAGCCAGAGCGGCAGCGAGTCGAAATAGCCGGGCACACCGCTGCTGTAAAACCGCCTGGCCACGGAACTGGAGGGGAACGAGCCGTCGGCATGCCGGGGAAACCCGCGGCTCTCGGTGAAGAACGAATTATCGTTGAAGGCCGCTTCCTGGGCGGCGATCAAGAGCGCCCACTGCACGGCCGGGTGGGTGCCCTTTTCGACGAGCAGATCGATGGTCGAGGCGAGCAGGGTGACGTCGCGATCGGGCCGAATCCGATCAAGGTCGATCGAGCCCTTGGGAACGACGACCGTCTGCAGGAACGGCAGCTTCTTGGTGTAGGCGTCGGCAAGCGTGAAGTCGTAGAGTCGCAGGCCGGGGTCCGCCAGGAGCCGTTGCGCCGTCTCCGATTCGAAGGCATCGACCAGGAACATCGCGTCGATCTCCCCGGCGAGCAGTTTCGTGGCCGCCTCGGCGTTGGGCAGTTGCACCCACTCGCCGCGTGGCTTGCCGTCGGTACGGTTCAGCCCCTCCACGATGCGGAACAGCCGGTTGGAAACCGCGCCCTCCGGCCCGATCGCGATCGTCTTTTCCGCGAGCGCCGCAAACGGGTCGTCGCCGGCCAGGGCGTCCCCGCGGTGAATCAGCATGATCGTTGCGAGGCCGACGCTGCCGAGCGATTCGAGCGTTGGGTCATCCTTCGACGTAAACGTTCCCGCCGTGATGAAACTGACACTGACTGCCGACCGATCATCCCCGAGATGCTCGAACCCCTCCACCTGGCCAGATGTCGGCACGAGCTCGAGCTTCAGCCCCAGCTCGGCGAGTCTGGTCGCCAGCCCACGTGACCACCGGTCATAGACCGAACCGGCCTGCCCGCTGGCGATGGTGGTCGTGCGCGGTGGAATCGGGCGGAGCGCGACGGCCAGAATCACGAGGCCGATCAGCGCCAGCAGCAGCGGCATCCGCTTATGGCGGATGATCCGCAGCCACCCCTGCACCTCATGCCGAAAATCGCGAAGGGTAGTGGTGAGCGTGTCGCGAAGCGTGTCGATGAACGTGGCCATGGTTCAGGTTTCTGCATCCCCTGCTGATGACAACTTTGATTCCTGGAGCGTCGGCGTGCAATAACCATCCACGCAGCAGCGGTCAGGGATCGGCCCTGACGAAAATGATTGTTGTCCAGTGAAGTTGTTGGAGAATAGCAAAACTGTCATGCCGCCCAAGAAACGAAAGCCTGTTCCGGCCCGCCGGCCTCCGTCTGCCGGCCGTCGGCCCGTCGAGGTAATCGAGGGTCCGATCGCACGCGACCGCACGCTGGGCAAGGCGACGACCTGGGTCATCGCGGGTGAGGTGCGAGTGTGCCGCGGCGTCACGCTGAAGATTGCCGACGGCGCGACGCTCCTGATCGCCAACGGCGTGGTGCCGAAGAGCCGGCTTCGCCGCGCGGCGCTGATCTTCGACCCCGGCTCCGCGCTCGTCGCCGGCCGTTTCGCGGTGCGGGCGTGCAATGATGAACACCGCCCCGTCAAAGTCGCCGACAACGGCGGCCTCTGGTTTTTGGGCACATTCGCGGCGGGAAGTAAGGACGGCATCAGCGTGAAGAAGAGCCGGGGCGGCGAGCCGTCGTCGTTTCGGGCGCGGTCGATTACGGCCTCGCATCTCGGCCGCCGCGACACCTACCGCAGCCCGAAGACGGGCAAGGACCTCGACATCGGGGACGACATCGACGGCTTCTCAGTCGTCGGCGTGGGTCCGGACGAGTGGCGAGTGCGGGAGGTGCGCAGCCTCCACTCCGCCGACGACGGGTTCGACGTCACGAACTCGCACGTTCGGCTCGATCGCCTCGAGGTGCGGCACCCTGCCGAGGACGGCATCAACGTGTCGAGCAGCCGAATCGAGATCCGTCGCAGCCTCGTGCTCGACGTGCCGAAGTCACGGGAGGCCGACCGCGACCTCTTCGATCTGGAGACCGACGACGGCGGCTCCTTCGTGGAGCTGCCGAAGGGCTGCTGGGTGCGGCTGCGGGGCGTGTTCGGCGACCAGTTCGCCCTCTCCTCTCCGGACATGCCGCGGCCGAATACGGCTGCCGACAACGAGCGGCCGTATGCCTACTCGGGCCGACTAGCATCCGACGCGGTCATCCACTCGCTGACCGCCGACTGACCGCCGGCCGGACGGCGTCAATATTGGATCGCGATGCCGGCGTCGGAAAAGAACGGTGCGGCCTCATCCGTGAGCCCCCACCCCACACGCAGGCCGATCTCGACGTTGCGGGTGATGCTGTAGTGCGTGCCGGGACTGAAGAAGGGCCGCTGCGTGTCCTCCACGAGCCCCTGCGTGTAGGAGCCGAACCATTCGGCGTGTACCTCCCAGCGCTCGGTCACGGGTGCCCGCAGTACGACCGACGGGCTCCAGCGGCTGATCCAGTCGACGGCGCCCTCGGAGTAGGCGTAGCGGATCGCACTGTCGAGCCGCCAGTCGTCCCAGAACTCCCAGCCCGCGACGATCGTCGCCACGGGCACCGTGCCGAACACGTCGCCATACGTGGGCGTCGCCACCTCCATGATGAAGCAGCTGTCGGGCAGGACCGTCTTGGCGCGACGTGGCCAGTTTGAAGCCGTAGAGGATGCTCGACTTGTAGAGTGTGCTGCCGTCGAGTGTGCCCTCGCCCACTTCCACGCTCGTCACGACGTTGCCCTGCGAGCCGATGCCGTAGTTGACGCCGAACCGCCACTCCCACCATTCGTTGGCTCCCTGGCGGATCAGCAGCTCGGGGTAGTTGTTCGTCGGCAGCCCGGACAGGTTGTCGATGAACACATAGGAGCCCTCCACGAGGCCGCGATCGCGCCCAACGCAATAGGCGGAGGGAGTGAAGGCGTCGCGGTCGGCGTCGCGCTCGAAGGCGACCGCGCTGCGGTGCCCGTGCGGCGCCGCAATCAGGGCAATGCCGGCCACGGCGAGCAGGGTCGATGAGTGCAGGAAATCGCGGCGCACGGCGAGCCTCGGCATCCATACAGGATGCACGGGAGGTCGGCCTTCCCGGGGGGCTGCGGGCAGGGTTTCGGAGAACATCCTTACGGTTTATGCGGCCTGCCAGCCTGCCCTCCATGCCCTGGCTGGATTGTCTCGGGCATCCGTGGCCGGGCGGCTTGGCGAGACTTGGCCAGGTTGGGTAGCCTCGACCCACCTTGGTCACTTCGACCGGGAGCCAACTCCACACCCACGAGGCCCGCGATGGCGAAGTCCGCGAAGAAGACACCCCGGAAGACCGCGAACCCAACCCTCGCCCACCAGAAGCGCACGGCCAAGGCTATTGCTTCGGCGATCGCCAAGGCCCGAAAGGCCGCGGGCAAACGTGGCGACGATGCCGACATCCACGTGCACGTCGGCGACGTCGTGATGATGGGCTTCGACGAGGCGGTCGATGCGGAGGAGTGGGGTGCGCGGGAAACCAACAACGAACTGGGCCGGGCGAAGGGCCGCGGTCGGGCCGGCCGCGACACGGACGCGCAGGACGAGAAGAATCGCAAGGTGCACCGCACGATCACGCTGCGCAAGGGAGCGATGAAGCTCCAGGCCGTGGAAAAGTCGCACCCGGTCAAAAAGAAAAAGGCCGCGACGAAGGTCGCGAAGAAGGCCCCGAAAAGGAAAACTCGCCGCCGCTAGGCCGGGGCAGGCTAGGCAAGCCCTGCCGGTGGTGCCGTCCGGGACGGCTTGGCGGTGCGGATTCCGCCGATAAACGCGGTCGTAGGGCTGGCCACGACGGCCGCCCGCCGGAGACGACCCAGCCATGCACAAGCGCGGCCCGTGGATGCTCTGCGCCATCGCTGCGCTGCTGCTCGGGCCGTTGCCGGCCCCCGCGCGTGCCGACATTTCGCCGCCGCAGGATGTCTACGAACTCCGCGCCCGCGACCCGCAGCAACCGGTGCAGCCGCCGGAGCGGTTACTTTTCCCGCGTTGGCAGGAAGATCGCCGGGCTTCGATCTACGGCTGGCTCGACTGCGGCATCGGCGGCAACACGCTGGGGAGCGACTTCAACGGCCCCGTCGGCCTCCAAGACCGCAACCTGCAGGCGATGATGAACCAGCTCTATCTCGTCGGCGAACGACTCATCGACGTGGATTCGGACGACTGGCAGTGGGGTGCGCGGGTCGATCTGCTCTACGGCACCGACGCCTGGCAGACGAACGCCCGCGGCCTCGACGCCTATCCCTTCAACCAGTTCGACAACTTCGGCGTTCCGCGCTGGGGCTCCAGCCGCTACTACAGCCTCGCGATGCCGCAGCTCTACGGCGAGATCGCCCGTGGAGATTTTTCGGTGCTCGTCGGCCACTTCTACTCGCCGCTCGGCTACGAGACCGTGCCGGCCGTGGGCAATTTCTTCTACACGCACTCCAACACGTTCATGTATGGAACGCCGAACACGCACACGGGCGTGCTCGTCTACTGGCAGCCGGATGACCGCATCCGGATCGGGAGCGGCGTGACCAACGGTTGGGACAACTTCTCAGACGGCGTCCCCGCCGCCGCCAATCCCGACTACCCCGGCGCGGCGAGCAACCTCGCCTATCTCGGCACCCTGACGCTCGCGTCGGAGGACGATAGCCAACTAATAACCGTGGCGATCTCGACCGGCAACGAATACACGCCGGTGATCGGTCCTGCCGGTGCGTCGCAGGGCGTGATGGTGGGCAATCGGTCGATGATCACGGCGTATTTTCAGAACGAGGTCGCCGAACGGCTGACCGCGGTCACGGAAGGCTCCGCGGCCTGGCAGTTCAACGCCGACACCGGCCTGCAAAACCGCGGCCAACCCGGCGGGCTCGCCCAGTGGTACGGCGTCTCGCAGTATCTCTACCGCGGCCTCACCGACAGGCTCTCCGCCGGCGTGCGGCTGGATTGGTTTCGCGACAACAACGGCTTCCGCATCGCCTACCCCGCCCGCAACGCGGCCACGAACACGTCGCCCGTCGCCGCCGGGTTCGCCGGCAACCTGTGGGCGGCGACATTCGGCTGCAACTGGACGCCGACAGCCAACTGGATCGTCCGCCCGGAAGTGCGATACGACTGGTACACGCCGTCAGCCTACGGCACGGGCGCCCTCCCCTTCGGCCCCATCACGACGCGGCCCGACGGGCTCGTCACGGGCAACGCCTTAAGCCAGTGGTATCTCGGCTGCGACGCCATCTTCCAGTTTTGAACATGCCCTAGAAACAGCCTTCGGCCTCGTCGCCTCCCGCAGCGTGATCGCGGGGCCGGCGGGAGAAGCTGCGATTACTGTTTGAGGTATTCGGCCAGCGTGTCGGTGTGGTGGCCGATCACCTTCCACTGGCCATTTTCCTTACGGAATGTGGTCGTCGCACGAATCGACACGGGCTGCGATTTGCCATTGAAAACGTGTTCGCCATCTTCGTGGTAGCAGACAACCGCCAACGTCTACCCGGCCAAGACGTGCACCTTCTCCGGATCGACTTTGCCCGCCAGTTTCTTCGCCGCCTGCCTGTCCCAATACTGCTCTATCTGTGGTCAGCCGTGCAGCATGCCGCCTGCAGGGTCCATGTATGTCACGTCATCGGCATGGGACCATAGGGTCTTGATCGGCGCTGCGTCGCCTGTGAAAACTTTATTGAGCGCCTGGTGATAAGCGGTCAGAGCTGCATGGCCCCCCTGCGTGTCGGGATCGGCAGCATGAAGGGAAGGTGAAATAATGAGAGACATCGATGCAGACACGACCAGCACTGACAGGGTTGGGTAACGCAAGGTCTTTCCTCGCCGGAGAACGATTCGATCGGACGGTTGATCTTTAAAATCCGAGGCAAGGAAGTCTAATAGAGCGGCTTGCGGTCCGTCTTTCTGTGTTGTCGCTGTCGTGCGGACTGCCGCTGCCGCCCCTGAAATTCGATGATTGCCCGCCCGCGTAGAAGCCGGTTGCCCAATGTTCGACGCATGGCACGGCCGCCCCACTGCGGAGCCCCGCCATGCCCTACAAGCGGATTCTCTTCCGTGCCGGCGACATCATTCGGTTTCACAGCCTGCAGAACGAGATCGGCGAGGAGGCAGACGGCCCTGCCTCGCTGTTAGGCAAACTGTTAGGAAAATCGCCTCGCACGCGATTTTCGGCGCTTCGGCATCACGCGCCGTTCCCGAGCAATAGGCATGATCGCGGGATGACTGCCACATGAAGTACAATGTCGATTGCACTCAAAATCCGTTGCCCGCAAGGGCGTGTGGGTTCAAGTCCCACCTCCGGCATTGCAGAAACGACTGGCAGACCGGTGCCGCGGTCTGGCGGCGCCATGCGGCTGATCGCGTTCATCCCGGGGGACGGTAGGCGTTTCGAGAGCCGCCCCAAGACGCCGGCAGCCCTGCTCCGGATCCGTCACCGTCGGGCGCCAACAGGCAGATCGGCCAGCCCGACTACGGCTCGGCTGGCGGCTCCTGCAACCGGGAATTCGAAATCGATGCCAGCCTGTTTCAGGACCCCATGCCCCGCGTCCGGTGGACGTGCTCACGGTCGCTGGTCAGTCGCGGGCTTGAGCCAGAGGTTGATGCCGCCGTCCACCGCATGTTGGTCGATCGCCCGCAGTTCGTCTTCGGTGAACGTCATCCGTTCGGTGGCGGCCACCAGTTCCCGGATCTGTTCAGGGCGGCTCGCGCCGATCAGCGCCGACGTCACTTCCGGCTGCCGCAGCACCCAGGCAACCGCCATCTGCGCCAGCGACTGGCCGCGGGCCCGGGCGACATCATTGAGGCCGCGGACGTGGGCCAGATTCGCCGCGCTCAGGTGCTCCGGTCGCAGCGACCCGCCGCCGGGCCGATTGATCCGGGCGTCGGCGGGGACGCCGGCGAGGTACTTGTCGGTGAGCAGCCCCTGGGCGAGCGGGCTGAAGGCGATGCAGCCCACCCCCTCGGCCCGGAGCGTGTCGAGGAGTTCGGCCTCAACCCAGCGGTTGAGCAGGCTGTAGGAGGGCTGGTGAATGAGCAGCGGCACGCCCATCCGCCGGAGGATCGCGACCGCCTCGCAGGTCTTGCCGGGCGAGTAGCTGGAAATGCCGACGTACAGCGCCTTCCCCTGCCGAACCGCCGTCTCCAGCGCCCCCATTGTCTCCTCGAGCGGCGTGTCGGGGTCGAAGCGGTGCGAGTAGAAGATGTCGACGTAGTCGAGCCCCATGCGGGCGAGGCTTTGGTCGAGGCTGGCGAGCAGGTACTTGCGGCAGCCGCCTCCCTGACCGTACGGCCCCGGCCACATGTCCCAGCCGGCCTTTGACGAGATCACGAGTTCGTCACGGTAGGGGCGGAAGTCGCGCCGCATATGGGTGCCGAAGTTGCGCTCGGCGCTGCCGTACGGGGGACCGTAGTTGTTGGCGAGGTCGAAGTGGTTTATGCCGAGGTCGAAGGCGGTGCACAGCATCGCCCGCTGCGTCTCCAACGGCGTCGTGTCGCCGAAGTTGTGCCACAGGCCAAGCGTGATCGCGGGCAGCCGCAGGCCGCTGCGGCCACAGGTCCGGTAGGGCATCGCATCGTAGCGACCGGCGGCGGCGACGTAAGTCATGGGGGCTCCAGCGGAAGACGAATCCGGCGGTGGGGAGGATACCGGCAGCACCGCGGCCCGGCAATCGACCGCGTCGGTCGCGACGGCGACGGGATCGAGTGATTCGCAGGCTGGGATGAGTGCACGCTCCTCCCTCGGAGAGCCGGTGCCGCGATGATTCCCCGGCTCGGCGACCGGCCCTGGTGCAGTATCCGCGTGAGTGCCGCGGCGCACCCGATTCATTCCGCGGCCGCGGGCGGCGGCTCGATCCGCAGCATCGGCTTCAAGGCTCGATAGGTGCTCGGGCCGATGCCGTCCACCTCGAGGAGGTCGGTGAGCCGCCGATAGGGCCGCCGCTCGATGATCCGGTTGGCGAGCGTCTCGCCCACGTGCGGCAGCCGCATCAGGTCCTGCCGCGAGGCCGAGTTAATCTCGACGACGAAGCCCGGCGGCGGCCCAGCCCCGTCGACCGCCACGGCCAACTCCCGCGCCTCCTCCCGCTCGCGGCGGCGCTCCGCCGGCAGGGAGGACCAGTCGGTGTGGGCCCAGATGCCGGCGCCCCGCTGGGCGGCCTGGAGCTCCAGGTCGGCGAGCGTCTCCCGGTACTCCTCCGCCGAGTCGCCCGTGAGCGTCGTGCGGCCGACTCCATAGGCCCGGGCCAGGCCGGCCGAGACGAGGTGGGCGGCGAGATCGCGGCCCGCAGCGTCGAATACGAAGGCGTAGATCCGCTTGTGGCGGCCGTCGCCCCGAGCGTCGGCGAAACTGGTGTGGATCGTGAACGGCCGCGTCAGAAACCGCCGCGTCTCCGCCGTCGCCTGACGGGCGAGATCCTTCGCCAAGGCGATCGACGCCGCAGCGTCGGGCCGCGCCGAGGTGATCCCGAAGTAGCGCCGCTGACTCCTCAGCCGGCGGGCGTCGGTCTCGCCGCTGACATGCTGCTCCAGGCAGTCGGCGGCGTAGAGCCGCACCGTATGCACTTCGCCATCGGGCGTGCGCACCGGAAAGCTGTCGCCGTCGGCCCAGTCGGCGGCCACGAGCGTGCAGCCCTCGACGGCCACGAGGTCCGCGGCGGCCGCGACGCCCGCCAGCCAGACCGCGGCCCAGCCCATGATCGCCCAGCATCGAGCAGGCATCGCTACACCCCCCCGGATCAGCCACCGAGATCGGCCTCGAGCCGGGACAGGCGATCGCGGAGGTCGGCCACGGTCCGCTCCAGTTCGATCACGCGATCGGCGAGGGCGTCGGCCACGGGCGCGGCGGGCCGCAGCGCCGCAACCTCGGCCACGGGCGGCGCGGGAAGCACGTCCTCGTCGTCCGCGACCGCCGCGGCCTGTGCAGGGGCCGCGGCCCCCGCCATGCCCAGCTGCATCCGCACCTTCTCCAGTTTTTCCGCCGGCAGGAGGCCGTGCGTCAGCATCCGCCCCCGCCCCGGCGGCGAAAGCCAGACGACGAGCCCGCGGTCGGCGAGCCGATCGAGATGCCCGCGAAGGACATCGAGGTCGGCGATCGGGTCCATGCGGCTCGCCCGGCCGCGAAGGTCGCCCTCGGTCTGCTCGCCACGCAGCAGCAGTTCACCGAGAATCGCCAGTTCTTCCTTCTCGACCCCCAGCCATTCGTAGGCCAGATGGCGGTACCGCGGGATCTTCCCGCTGCCGTACACCTCGGCCATCGCCCCGCACTTCCGCAGGCCCGCCACGGCCCGCATCACCTGTTCTTCATCGACCGTCATCACCGGATCGCGGTTGCTCTTTTGGTTGCAGCCGGTGACCAGGGCGTTGAGCGAGAGCGGATACTGGTCGGGCGTGGTCTTCGCCTTCTCGATGAGCACGCCGAGCACCCGCCGCTCGGTGGCGTCGAGCGGACGGATCGTGCCGGCGCCCGAGGCGGGCGGCGGATCGGTTTGGGATGGGTGGTCGGGCACGCGACTCCGATCAGAAGGCTAGACGAGAAGGTCGGGGATCACGCGGGCGTGCTCGACGCCCGTGAGCCGCTGGTCGAGACCGAGATGGCGGTAGCTGAACCGCTCGTGGTCGAATCCCATGAGGTGCAGCACCGTGGCATGGAAGTCGCGGATGTGCACCGGATCCTTGACGATGTTGTAGGAGAAGTCGTCGGTCTCGCCGTAGATCTGCCCCGGCCGGGACCCGCCGCCGGCCATCCACATCGTGAAACACCGCGGATGGTGGTCGCGGCCGTAGTTCTCCCGGGAGAGGCCTCCCTGGGAGTAGACCGTGCGGCCAAACTCCCCGCCCCAGACGATGAGCGTCTCGTCGAGGAGACCGCGGGCCTTCAGGTCCTGCACGAGCCCGTAGCAGGCCTGGTCGATGTCCTTGCAGAGGCCCGGCATCCGACCACCCACGTCGGCATGCGTGTCCCAGTTGTTGATGTAGACCTGCACGAACCGCACACCTCGTTCCACCATTCGGCGGGCCATGAGGGTCGCGTTGGCGAACGAACCAGGTTTCCGCACCGCGTCTCCATACAGGCCGAGGGTGTGGGCCGACTCCGTCGCCAGGTTCGCCAGCTCCGGCACGCTCGACTGCATGCGGAAGGCCATCTCGTACTGGGCGATCCGTGTCCGCGTCTCGGGATCGCCGATCTGTTCGAGCGTGCGTTGGTTCAGGGCCTGGAGGCCGTCGAGCGTCTGCCGGCGGACCTCGGCCGACACGCCGGGAGGATTGTTGATGTAGAGGATGGGGTCGCCGGCGGAGCGGAAGCTCACGCCCGCATGCTCGCCGGGGAGGAATCCACTCGACCACAGCCGGGCGCCGATCGCCTGCGTATTTCCCCCCGCCGTCGGCTTTGCGACGAGCACGACGAACGTCGGCAGGTCGTTATTGAGCGACCCGAGCCCGTAGCTCAGCCACGATCCCAGGCACGGGCGGCCCGTGATCTGGTTGCCGGTCTGCATGTAGGTGATCGCCGGCTCGTGGTTGATGGCCTCGGTGTGCATCGACCGGATGAAGCACATCTCGTCGACCATCTTGGCCGTGTGCGGCAGGAGTTCGCTCACCCACATCCCGTTCTGCCCGTGCTGGGCGAACTTGAACTTCGACGGAGCGATCGGAAATCGCTTCTGCCCTGAAGTCATCGTGGTCAGCCGCTGGCCGTTGCGGATGCTCTCGGGGAGATCCTTGTCGTACCACTCGTCCATCTTCGGCTTGTAGTCGAACATGTCCTGCTGCGGCGGTCCGCCCACCATATGCAGGTAGATCACGTGCTTCGCCTGCGGGGCGAAATGCGGGCCGATCGCCCCCGCCACCCGCTCGACGCCCGCGGCGGGGGGCGTCACGGTGCTGCCGTGGCCGTGCTCGGCGAGCAGCGTCGCCAGGGCGGCCCCGCCGAGCATGTGACTGCCCCGTGCGAAGAATCGCCGGCGGGTGAGGCTGAGGCCGAGTTCGTCGAGCGGCGAGGGGATGGGGGGATGCATTTCGCGTTTTCCTAAAATCGGTGACGGGGGCTGATTCCCAGAAAATCCGCTCCCGTCCGATTGCTTCACTTGCACAAGAACTCGTCGAGGTTCATCACTTCGTTCGTCAGCATCGTCCAGGCAGCGAGCTGCGGGGCGTCGTCCGTCGTCGCCTTCGCGTCCCCGACGGCGACGAGCTTCCGCGCCTCCTCGGGATGTTCGGCATACCAGCCCTTTAGGTCGGCGAGCGATCGCTTTACGATCGCCAACTCGTCGGCGGCGAACGGCCGCGACAGCACCCGCTTCGCGAGAAAATCGATCCGCGCGTCGTCGGTGCCGGCCGTCTGCAGGGCGCGATCAGCCAGCACCCGGGCCGCCTCCACGAACTGCGTGTCGTTGAGAGTCACGAGCGCCTGGAGCGGCGTGTTGGTCCGCTCCCGCTTCACGGTGCAGTTCTCGCGCGACGGGGCGTTGAAAATCTCCATCGACGCCGGCGGCGCCGTCCGCTTCCAGAACCAGTACATGCTCCGACGATAGACGGCATCTCCCTTGTCGCGCTGGTACTTGCTGGTGTTTCCGCCCATCGAGACGGCCTCCCAGACGCCCTCCGGCTGATAGGGCTTCACGCTCGGGCCGCCGATCTGCCGCACGAGCAGGCCGCTGGCGGCAAGCGCCGCATCGCGGACCATCTCGGCATCCATCCGAAACCGCGGGCCCCGCGAGAGCAGCCGGTTGGCGTTGTCTTTCATGAGTTTGTCGGGCGTGGCGGCGGCGGACTGACGGTAGGTGGCGCTGGTGAGCATCAGCCGGAACAGTTTCTTCACGTCCCAGCCGCTCTCACGAAACTCCACGGCCAGCCAGTCGAGCAATTCCTGATGGCTCGGCAGTTCGCCGGTGATGCCGAAGTCGCCCGCGGTCCGCACGAGGCCCGTGCCGAACACCTCCTGCCAGAACCGGTTCACCGTCACCCGTGCGGTGAGGGGGTGCTCCTCGAGGAGGAGCCACTTCGCCAGGCCGAGGCGATTCTTCGGCAGCTCCGCCGGGAAGGCCGGCAGGATCGCGGGCGTGCCGGGCGTGACCTCATCCTTCCGCTTGTCGTATTCGCCGCGGTCGAGAATGTAGGCCTTCGCCATCTCGTCCTTCTCGTGCATCACGTGGGCGATCGTGCCCCGCTTGCGGATCTCGGCTTGTTCGCCCTCGAGTTCCGCCACGGCGGCCGTCGCCGCCTTCGAGGGCTCGTCGAAGTTCGCCAGCCACCAGTCGAAGAGCCCGCCGGCTGCCTTCACCCGCTCCTCGGCAGGGAGCTTCACGATCTGCGCGAGTGCCTGGGCACGGGAGAGGCTCTCCACCTCGCCGGCCGAGAGAGCGCGGCCCCACAGCTCGATGCCCGCCAGGCCCACGCCGTGGGCCGTCGCCGCCTGCGACCGGCCGCCGATCACCAGCGGCGTATCGGTCTTGATCGTGCTCTTCTTGAAGGACTTGGTCTCGGCCTTCGCATTCTGCGGCTTGCCGTCATAGAAGATCTTCACGCCCTCGGCCTTGCCCGAGCCGTCGTACGTGACCGAGACCAGCGTCCAGGCGTCGGCCTTGAGCTGCGATGACGACACCACCTTGATCGCGGCGTCGGGGTAGGCATGGACGAGATGGAACCCGACCCGGCGACGCTCCACGCCGACATCCCAACCCCGCTGGGAGCCCTGCTCGTCCATCCGCGCGAGCACGGCATACGCGGTGTCGTTCGCCGGCGGCCGGATCCAAAACGTCGCGCTGAAGGGCTGGTCGTGCTCGAAGTCGCCAACGGTCGGCAACTCGGCCGCCCGCCCGTCGAGGAGGAGCGCGGCCGCCCCGCTCGGCCCGGCCTGCCACTTCGTTGTCGTGGTCAGCGGCAGGTCTGTTTCCGTGCCCCCGATTCTGGCGCGGGTCTTCGCACCCTCCCCTTCGAGGAGGTCGAGTTCGAGAAGCGGCGTGTCTTGCGGGGCGGTCTTCGCCACGGCATCCGGCGTCGCCGCCTTGATCCAGCCTTCGAACTCCGGCCGGGCCGCCTGCTTGCGGGCCTCTACCGCCTTGCGGGCGGCGGCCAGTTCGCCCTCGACCGCCGTAAACCGCTGCCGGTCTTCCGGCTTCGGCACCACGACGATCGGTGGCGTGTCTTGGCGGTTGCCGTCCATCGCCTTCTGCGTCGTGTTGTTGAAGAACGCGGCGAGTTCGTAAAACTCCTTCTGCGACAGCGGGTCGAACTTGTGATCGTGGCAGACGGCGCAGCCCGTCGTCAGGCCCAGCCACACGGCGGAGGTCGTCTCGGTGCGGTCGCGAGAGTAGAGCACGAGGTATTCCTCGTCGATGGCCCCCCCTTCGCTGGTCGTGATGTTGCAGCGGTTGAAGCCGCTGGCGATCTGCCGCTCGAGGATGTGGTCGGGGCCGTCTGCGGCCTCTTTGGCCACGAGATCGCCGGCCAGCTGCAAGAGCGTGAACTGGTCGAAGGGCAGATTGCGATTGAACGCATTGGCCACCCACTGCCGATAGGTCCACATCTCGCGGTAGTTGTCCATGTGGATGCCGTGCGTGTCGGCGTAGCGGGCATAGTCGAGCCAGTGGCGGCCGCGGTGCTCGCCCCACTCGGGTGCCGCGAGCAGCTGATCGACGAGCTGCTCATAGGCATCGGGCCGCGTGTCGGCGACGAACGCCTCCACGACCGCCGGATCCGGCGGTAGGCCCGTGATGTCGAGCGAAACTCGCCGGGCCAACGTCCGGCGGTCGGCCTCGGCGGCCGGCGCGAGCCCTTCCGCCTCCAGCCGCGCCACAATGAACCGATCGATCGGGTTCCTGACCCAGGCCTCGTGCTTCACCGCCGGCAGGGCGGGTCGCTTCGGCGGAATGAACGACCAGTGCGGCTGGTATTCCGCCCCCGCGGCGATCCACCGCTTGAGCAGGTCTTTCTGTGCCGCCGAGAGCACCTTCTTCGCGGACGGTGGCGGCATGACCACGTCGGGGTCTGCGGAGAAGATCCGGTCGAGGGCCACGCTCGAATCAGGATCTCCAGGAGCGACGGCCCCGCTTTCGATCGCCGCGTCGCGGTCGTCGAGCCGGAGGCCAGCCTTGCGGCCGGCGCTGTCGGCCCCGTGGCAGCCGAAGCAGTTCTCGACGAGGATCGGCCGGATGTCCTGGTTGTAGGACGGCGCATCGGCCGCGGCCGACGACAGGACCGAGGCACCCCACGCCAAAGCGCAGACCGCGGTGGCAAAGCAGCCGTGAGATGCCTGGGCGGAGCGGCTCATCGAACCTCCTGGTCGCGGACAGGCCGGGCCGGCTGCGGCCGACGCGACATTCAGCGTGCTCTTCCAAGGGTGTCGGCGTTGCGCTCCGCCAAACGACCTTTTATGGACCATTCCATATATAGCACCCGCCCAGCCCCGGGGCCATGCCGCGGCCCTGCCTGCCGACCCCACTGCCGCCGCGGAAAAACGGCAAAAAGGCCTCCTATGGTCCGCGGAGCCGCGGTCGTGGCCGGTGCGGGGCAAAAAACCCGGGAACCTTTCCGCAACCGGGCGCATCCAATGCACGAACCCGTTGGTGCCGCGCCCCGCCGCCGTCGTCCGGGAACGACCGTTTTTCGCCAACCGCATACACTTTCGCTCCCCTTCTGGAGACCCGTCCCATGCCCGCCGCCGTACGAGAGATCGTTTCCGTGAGCCGCGGGTCGGGTCCCGTCCGCACGGCGGCCGTCCTATCGCTGCTGCTCGCCCTCGGAGGTCCCTTCGCGATGCAACGCTCCGCCGGCGAAGACAAAGTGCCCGCCCCCGCCGACCGACCCGCGGCCTGGAAGGCCGTGCAGAAGGCGCTCGACGAAGGCAAGCCAAAGACGGCCCTGCAGGCTCTCGCGGGAGTCGAGGCCGCCGCCGTGCAGGCCCAGGCCTGGGATGAGGCCGCCCGGGCGATCGCCACGCGGGTGCTCGCCGAGACGGGCGACCGGCCCGGTGACGATCCGGAGCGGGTGATCCGCCTCGCCGCCGCGATCGAGAAGGCGCCCGCCGAGACCAGGCACGTGCTCGAGGCCATCCGGGCCAACTGGACCTGGAGCTATTTCCAGATGAACCGGTGGCGGTATCAAGAGCGGACGCAGGGGGGCGCCGACACCAAAGACCTCGCGAAGCTCGCCGAGTGGGACCTGCCCGGCATCGTCGCCGAAATCCGCAGGCGGTTCGCCGTCGCGGTCGGGGCTCCCGGCAGCCCGGAGCGGGCCGCGCTCCAAAAGCTGCCGGTCGCCGCCTGGTCGTCGCTCATCGAGAAGGGCACGATGGCCGACGCCTACCGGCCCACGGTGTGGGACGTGATCGTCCGCGACGCGATCGAGTTTTCAAGCTCCGGCGAGCGCGGGCTCGTGGCCCCGGAGGACGCCTTCGAGGTCGTCGCCACGTCACCCGCCCTGGGCACGGCCGAGGAGTTTGTGGCGTGGCAGCCGGAGGCCGACAAGACGGTCACCGACACCGACTCGCCGCTCCTCGACACGATCCGGCTCTACCGCGACCTCATAGCCTTCCACAAGACCGACGCCGACCGCACCGCCTTCCTCGCCGCCGACCTCGACCGGATCGTGTGGGCGAGCGGCGTGGCCGTGGCCACGGGCGAGGCAGGCGATCTGTTCGACCGCAAGGAGGCGGCCCTCCGCGGCTTCATCGAGCGGGCGGGCAACCACGAGACGGCCTCGCTCGGCCGCTTTCACCTCGCGAGCCTGATCCGACAGGGCGACGGGCAACATGACGGCCAGGGCGAACCCGGCGACCTCGTCGAGGCTCGGAAGATCGCCGCCACCGGGGCCGAGGCGCATTCCAAAAGCCCGGGCGGCGCGATGTGCCGCAGCCTGGTCGTCGAGATCGAGAGCCGCGATCTGCAGCTGTTCACGGAATCGACCTGGGCCGCGCCGTTCCCCGTGATCCGCGTCAGCTACCGCAACCTCGCCAAGGTCCACCTCCGGCTGGCGAAGGCCGACTTCATGGCCCGGCTCAAGGCGGGCAAGCCGCACGCCCAATGGCTCGACGACGCCGACCGCAAGGCGATTCTCGCCCTGCCCGCCGTCAAGGAGCACGCGGCCGACCTGCCGGCGACCGACGACTACCGGCACCGTCACCACGACCTGCCGGTGGCGCCGACGTTCGACGCCGCCACACTCGAGCCCGGCGACTACTGGGTGATCGCCAGCCACAAGGCCGACTTCGGCGAGAAGGACAACGTCGTGTTCGCGACGCTGGTGCGGGTGACGAACCTGGCGATCGTGGCCGAGCAGGGAGCCGGCGGGTTCATGGCCGACGTGCGAGCCGCCGGGAACGAACGCCAACGCGAGATCCAGCGGGCCCGGCAGGGTGGCCCTGTTTCCCTCACGGGCCATGTCGTCAACGTCGCCTCGGGTGAGCCCGTGGCCGGCGCGACCGTGAAGCTCTTCGTCCGTGGCGACCGCGGTAATCCTGCCCCCTTCGCCGAGGCCGCCACCGCCACCACCGACAAGGAGGGCCGCTACGAACTCTCCGCCCCGCAGCATAGGGAGATCATCGTCGTCGCCACGGCCGATCTCGGCGGCAAGCGGCACGCGACCGCCACCAACTCGATCAACGCCTGGCACAACGAGCAGCCCGCGGGCACGAAGTCGATCGTGCTCGTCACCGACCGCGGCATCCACCGCCCCGGCCAGATCGTCCACTACAAGGGCATCGCCTGCGCGAGCGACTTCGAGAAGGCCGACTACCACGCCGTGGCCGACCGCACGATCGAGGTCACGTTCCGCGACGCCAACGGCCGCGAGATCGCCAAGGCCACCCACAAGACCAGCGCCAACGGCTCGTTCCACGGCAATTTTCCGATCGCGACCGGGGCCCTGCCGGGGCAGTGGTCGATCCAGGCCCAGGCCCCCGGCAACGACGGCTTCGGCGGCGGCGTGGCCGTTCGCGTCGAGGAGTACAAGCGGCCGAAGTTCCTCGTCAAGCTCGCGGCGCCGGAAAAGTCGCCGCCGCTCGGCGGCGAGGTTTCGCTGTCCGGCACGGCCACCACCTACACCGGCCTGCCCGTATCCGCAGCGAAGGTGAAGTGGCACGTCACGCGGCAGGTCCGCTGGCCCTTCTGGTGCCGCTGGTTCTACCCGTGGCTGCCCTTCGACGCGGGCGGCCAGCGGATCGCCCGCGGCACGGCCGTCACCGATGACGCCGGGAAGTTCACGGTCACGTTCACGGCCCGCGCCGACCGCTCGGTGCCCAAGGAGTCGCTGCCGGTGTTCACGTATGCCGTCGTGGCCGACGTCACGGATACCAGCGGCGAGACCCGCAGCGACACGCGGAGCGTGAGCGTGGGCTACACCGAGGTCGAGGCGAGCGTGTCGGCCGCCGAATGGCAGGCCACGGGCGAAGGGGGCAAGCCCGCCGCCGTGAAGCTCACGGTCGGCACGACCACGCTCGACGGCCAGCCCCGCGAGGCGGGCGGCACGCTCACCGTGTCGCGGCTCGTGCAGCCGGCCGAGGTGGCCCGCGGCGACCTCCTGGACGGCCACGGCGGGCCGGTGCCGGTGCCGCGGCCGTTCCGCGGCCGTGGCCGTGGCAAGGGCGCCGCCCCGGCTGCCGGCCGGCGTCCCGTCGAGCCCAACCCTGCCGACCCGCAGACCTGGGCTACGGGCGAGGCCGCGTTCACACAGAAGATCACGACCGACAAGGCCACCGGCAAGATCGAGGCCACGGTCGAATTGCCGGCGGGCATCTACAAGGCGGTGTTCGAGATCCCGGCGGCCGGCGACGTGCCGGCGGTGAAGGCCGAGCAGCTGATCGAGGTGGTCGATCCGGCCGCGCCGCGGTACGGCGTGAAGCGGGCGTTCGTGATGAAGTCTGCGAAGCAGTCGGTCGAGCCGGCGAGCGAGTTCTCGGCCCTCGTCGGCACGGGCTACGAGCAGGGCCGGGCGCTCGTCGAGATCGCCCAGGCCGGCAAGATCCTCGCGCGGTATTGGACCGAGCCGGGCCGGACGCAGTGGCCGGTGAGCCTGAAGGTCACCGACGCCCATCGCGGCGGGTTCACCGTGCGGGCCTGGATGGTTCGCGACGGCCGGCTCCATTCCGAGAGCCGCACGATCGACGTGCCGTGGACCAACAAAAAACTCGCCATCGAGTGGGAGCGGTTCACCCGCAGGCTCGAGCCGGGGGCGAAGGAGATCTGGCGGGCGAAGATCACGAGCGTGGCCGACCCGGTGGCCGGGCCGGCAGCGCCGGTCGCGGCCGAGTTCCTCGCGCTCGCCTACGACCAGTCGCTCGACGCGCTGGCCGCGCATGCCTGGCCGGGCGACCTGATGAACATCTTCCGCCGCGAGGCGAGCTGGCTGAACCTGTCGTTCACCAACCGCGGCGAGGGCCTGGGTCACATCCGTGGCCAGTTCGACGTGCCGCAGGTGATCGTGCCGCAGGTCACCTACCGCGTGCTGCGGGATCCGTTCGGCACGCCGGCGATGGGCTGGCACGGGGGCGGCGGGGGTGGCGGGGGCGGCCGAATGCTCATGCGGCACCGGAACGGCATGGACTTCGCCGCCGCTGCGCCTGCTGCGGCGATGATGGACGGGGCTCCGATGGACATGCGAAAAGCCGCCACGAAACCAGGCCGCGGTAAGGCCGGCGGCATCGTGGAAGAACAGACCAAAGCCGGCGAACCGCAGGGCCCCGGCGGCCAGCAGGGCCCCGCCGCGGCCGCCCCGCCGCCACCGCGGAAGAACCTCGTTGAGACGGCGTTCTTCCTGCCCGCGCTCTCGAGCGGAAAGGATGGCGTGGTGTCGATCGAGTTTACGCTCCCCGACACGCTCACGACCTGGCAGTTCAAGGGCCTGGCCCACGATGCGGCGCTCCGCAGCGGGGCAATTGTCGATAGCTGCGTGTCTATAAAAGACCTGATGGTCGAGCCGGTCATGCCCCGCTTCCTCCGCGCGGGCGACGTCGTGCAGATCCCGGTCAAGCTCAGCAACAAGTCCACCGGCCGGCTCGCCGGAACGGTGAAGTTCGCCCTCGCCGACGCCCGCACCGATGCGGACCGTTCGGGGCTGATCGTCGGCGAAACCAGCCTGCCCTTCGACCTCACCGCCGGCGAGTCGAAGCCGGTCGTGTTCACCGTCAAGGTGGCCGACGGCACCGAGACGCTCCGCTATCTCGCCACCGGCGCCGCCGGCAAGGCGGCCGATGGCGAGGAAGCCTTCATTCCGGTCCTGCCCCGCAAGGTGCTCGTCAGCGAGTCGGTGCCCGTCACGATCCGCGGGCCCGGCACGCGGAAGGTGTCGCTCGATCGGCTCGCCCAAAGCGCCGGCACTGACATCCAGAGCCAATCGCTCGTCGTCCAGGCGACGTCGAACCCGGCCTGGTATGCCGTCCTCGCCCTGCCCTCGATCATGGAGCAGTCGGACGAGAGCACCGAGACCCTCTTCACCCGGCTGTACGCCAACGCGCTCGCGCGGCACCTGGCCACGAGCGACCCGCGGATCGGCAGGGTGTTCGAGCAGTGGAAGGGCACGGCGGCGCTCGAGAGTCCGCTGGAAAAGAACGCCGATCTCGTGAAGACGCTCCTTGCCGAGACGCCGTGGGTCCGCGATGCGGTGGACGAGAAGGAGGCCCGGGCCCGGATCGCGCTGCTCTTCGACGCCACGCGGGCCGAGAACGAGAAGCAGGCGGCCCTCACGCGGCTGGCCTCGTTGCGAAACGGCGACGGCGGCTGGCCCTGGTTCCCCGGCGGGCAGACCTGCGACTCGGTCACGCTCGGCATCGTGGCCGGCTTCGGCCGGCTGCGGGCGGCGGGCACGAAGATCGACGTGCAGCCGGCGCTGCAGACGATCCCCTGGCTCGACGGCCGGCTTGTCGAGGAGAAGCGCCGGGCCGAACAGCTCTGGAAGGGCAGGCCCGACGAGATCGTGCTCACGCCGCTGGGCGTCTACGCCCTCTACGCGCGGAGCTTCTTCACGGCCGACGCGCCGCCGCAGGGCGAGGCGGCCGCGGCGATCCAGTGGGCCTTCGACGTGGCGCGGAAGTGCTGGATGAAGCTCGACGGCCGGCTCACGCAAGGGCAGCTGGCGATCGCCCTGGCCCGCTCCGGCGACAAGCCGACGGCGCTCTCCATCATCGACAGCCTCAGGCAGCGGGCGGTGGACGCCAACGTGAAGCCGGGCGACGAGAAGGAATCATGGCAGGGGATGTGGTGGCGGGACCCGCACCCCGGCTGGTGGAGCTGGCACTACGCCCCGATCGCATCGCAGTCGATCCTCATCGAGGCCTTCGACGAGGTGGCCGGCGACAAGGACGCGGTCGAGGCGATGAAGGTCTGGCTGCTCTCGCAGAAGCGGACCAGCCGCTGGAAGAACAGCCGCACGACGGCCGACGCCGTCGGGGCCCTTCTCGGCCGGGGCGACGACCTG
>Ga0315906_10000579_pt1 | contig 58536 bp, 65 predicted proteins | sample LakEriMetagenome_4_FD_203526 | JGI IMG/M metagenome (GOLD analysis project Ga0315906, IMG submission 203526) | Freshwater fungal communities from buoy surface, Lake Erie, Ohio, United States - Buoy 2 MA122 | ecosystem: Environmental > Aquatic > Freshwater > Lake > Lake biofilm | place: USA... | reverse complement strand
GGTTCTGGTACCTTGAGCTATCAGTGGCAAAGTGCTTCTACCTGCGGTGGAACATTCAGCAATATCGGTGGAGCGACTGCTTCATCGTACAAGGCAACTGCTGCGGGCGCCTACCGCCTGATCGTGAAGTCTGCCCTGAACGGAGTAGATTGCTACGATACCAGCAATTGTGTTACTATCACAGTGAATAATGTTGAAACAGGCGTAGTTGGTAACAGCCAGACAGTATGTAAGCTGTCTGATGTTGTAGCCTTCACCTCTTCTGCAACAGGTTCTGGTACCTTGAGCTATCAGTGGCAGAGTGCTTCTACCTGTTCTGGTCCATTCACCAACATTACTGATGCTACGTCATCTAGTTATCTTGCAACTGCTGGTGGAGCTTATCGCCTAATCGTGAAGTCTGCACTGAACGGAGTAGATTGCTACGATACCAGTAATTGTGTTACCATAACAGTCAATACCGTAGATGCGGGTATGATTTATGGTGATACAGTGATCTGTGTCGGTCAGGATCCTCTTGCCTTCACATCTATTCCAGGATCAGGAGCAGGAGTGATTAGCTATGTTTGGCTTGAAAGCACTTCCGGTTGTATGGGACCTTGGACAGAAATTCCAAATTCCAATTTTGTTAATTACGATCCGGGAGTTGTAAGCTCTAATTCATACTTCATACGCATAACCAAGTCGTTGCTGAATGGAGTTGTTTGTTCTGACACATCCAACTGTATTTCAATCATTACCAATGAGTGCGGTTATTTCTGTACTTATACTCAGGGTTACTATGGTAGTCCAGGTAAGAGTTGTGACGGCGTTGTCAGGTACAATAGCGCTACCGAATTGATTAAATCGCTGCTGGGTGTAGGTACTACTCCAAGGCCTTTAATCATGGGTGATGGTGCTAATCAGCTGGTCATTCCTGGTACTGCAGATGCTGCCGTTAAGTTGAACAGTATCCTTCCCGGTGGTAAGACACCTAGGGCATTGCCTTCAACTTTAGGAGTATGTAGTATCATGAATCCTTGCCTCAGTCAGGTTCTGACTCTGCAAGGAAGGATCAATAACGTATTCCTATCTCAAGCCCTTGTGTTGAGTCTGAATGCCCGCCTTAACGGAGATAAACTAGCTAGCTTCAAGTTGCAAAACGGCTGGTTGGTGACCGGTAAGAGATCAGGTTGCGGTGAGCTAGCTTCTACCGTGAGCTGCACCAACAATGAGAATTCAGTCTCTTCACGTCAGATGAACTCTGATGTGATCAACTTCCTCACTAAGGGAGGCACACAGGTGGCTACCGTTCAGGATCTGATCACACTGGCTAATAAACTCCTGGGTGGAACCTATGTTCCGGGTCAGGTAGTAGGAGGATTCACAGTTCCTTCTTACTCTGCTGTTAGCGGTGCTTGCGGATTCCTGAATGAGGTATTTGACGAGTGCCGTACCTTCCTCGGATGGAGGACTTGTCAGACAACTTGTTCAAATTTCACAACAGGTTGCTCTACACCAAGTTCAACCATGTATGAAAAGGACCAGGAAGAATCAGGAACCTTGCCGATAACAAAGGCAGCTCCACAGGTGTTCGCATTCCCGAATCCATATTTCGACAATGTGAACTTCGTTATCGAATCACCAAAGGCTGCCAAAGGCTCCTTGAAGGTTTATAACGCTATGGGTCAATTGGTTTCTGTGGTATTCCAAGGCGAAGTTTCCGCTGGAAAATCTAAGAATATCCGCTTCAATGTACCGGTTTCAGCCGGCGGCCTGTTCTACGTTTATGAGCAGGATGGCCGTAAGATCACCGGAAAGTTGATCAAGCAGTAGTTATTATAAACTATGTTTAACCAGTTGAGGGACGACCGAAAGGTCGTCCCTCTTTTTTTGATTCATACTCAGGGATGAACTACTGCAATATGGTAAGAGGGAGTATCATGCGCGCTGACCGGATAGTCGATGAACGTTTAGTCATGTAGACTGACCTGAAAAGTCGCATGCATTTCGGCTATCAGCAATTTTGCCTTAGCCAATTATTTATCCTAACAGAAATATTAATCGGGTAGGGGAGTATGTTGATCTCATCAACCATAAACTATAAACCATAAACCGTATCCCTGCCGGCTTCGAGAGCCTCAGCCGACATCGAGAGCCTTAGTAGGTATTATTGGGGGTAAAACGGCATTGAGGTCTATAAACCTTAAATCTTAAACCATAAACTATTTTTTCAGCCGACAGAGAGCCTCAGTCGACATACATCATAGCAGTGTTGATCCCATTAACTAACAACCCTTAAACCCTTGAACCCTTGAACCTCCCGATAACTATCGGGAAACCTTAAACTATAAACCATAAACCGTTTCCCTGCCGACATCGAGAGCCCCAGCAGGTATTATTGGGGGTAAAACGGCATTGAGGTCTATAAACCTTAAACCTTAAACCATAAACTATTTTTTCAGCCGACATCGAGAGCCTCAGCCGACATACACCATAGCAGTGTTGATCCTATTGACTAACAACCCTTGAACCCTTAAACCTCCCGATAGCCATCGGGAAACCTTAAACTATAAACCTTAAACCATAAACCGTTTCCCTGCCGACATCGAGAGCCTCAGCCGACATACATCATAGCAGTGTTGATCTCATTAACTAACAACCCTTAAACCCTTGAACCTCCCGATAGCTATCGGGAAACCATAAACTATAAACCATAAACCGTATCCCTGCCGGCTTCGAGAGCCTTAGCCGACATCGAGAGCCTTAGTCGACATACACCATAGCAGTGTTGATCCTATTGACTAACAACCCTTGAACCCTTAAACCTCCCGATAGCCATCGGGAAACCTTAAACTATAAACCTTAAACCATAAACCGTTTCCCTGCCGACATCGAGAGCCTTAGTAGGTATTATTGGGGGTAAAACGGCATTGAGGTCTATAAACCTTAAACCTTAAACCATAAACTATTTTTTCAGCCGACATCGAGAGCCTCAGCCGACATACACCATAGCAGTGTTGATCACATTAACAAATAACTATTAAACCCTTAAACCCTTAAACCCTTGAACCCTTAAACCTCCCGATAGCCATCGGGAAAACCTTAAACTCTTAAACCCTTAAACCTCCCGATAGCTATCGGGAAACCATAAACCATAAACTGAAGAAATCTATCGTGAAAAACTCATCCAAATAATAAGGCCGTCCTGAGGGACGGCCTTATTATTTAAGTATGATTTAAAGATTAATTCATCTGATAGACATACCCGGCGATGGTACCGAAGAAATCATAGTCGATCCAGATGAAACCCTGCTCGCCCCATGAAGTTCCCCAGCCATTGATGGCTTTGAAAGCTTTTTTGCTATCATCATAACCAACGATGGTCAAGGCGTGTGTGTACATCAAAGTACCCCTTGAATTCCAGATATAACCGGGATAAGCATTATAAAAGTTGGCATCCATTTGGAAAGCGAAGGAAAGGGGATGGCGATTGGCCAAAGCTGTTTTGAGAGCGGTCAAATCAGTTCCCAACATATAGTTGTATCCTGCAATCCTGTAATTCATGGCTTCACTCTTCATAGCTGAAGTAACCATTGCAGTATCGCAGCCATTTTGGTCACTATATGGGAGAGAATTCCAGGTACATATACCACGGTTCTTGATGAAGCTCATGGAAGACAACATGGAGGCTCCGCTTCCGCAACCACTGTTCACCTTTGTATAGTTATACAGGAACTCAGGGCTCAGGAAGTTAGTGGCATTGTCATATGCAGAAGCTCCTGACTTATAATATGCTTCAATACTTCTTTGATAGTTAAGCGCAACAGAAAGACAGCTTCCTTCTCCTCCCTGATTGATTACGGCAGGTGTAGCCATGATAAAGCTCGCAGGCAGTGTAGTTGTTGGAGGAGGAGTTACGATAATAGTGGTTGATTTACTGACCACGATGCTGTGAGAGGCGGTGTTACCGGCAGCATCTTTGGCAGTAGCTGTCAAAGTATAGTTGCCATCAGCATTGGGTGTCCAGGTGGTAGAGTAGCTACCGCTTGTCCAGGACTTATAAAGCCCTCCATTGATGGATAAAAGCACTGATGATACTCCGATATTATCGCCGGCGCTGATAGTAATAGTAACTGTGCCGGAAACTTTGCTGCTATTAGCAGGAGCGGTAATCTTTACAGTAGGAGCGGTGTTATCCCTTGTTCTGGAAGGACCTTTGGCTACCGTATTATTATTCACGTAGGAAGTAAAACCTCCCTCTTTTTGCATGAATTCATACGAAACGGTAAGGGGTACCTTTGCAAGTTGGGTTGGATCATCGGCGACAACACCGGATGATCTGCCAAATTGTTGAGAATCAGGGGCGTTTACACCTGCATCTTTCTGGCAGGAAGTGATTGTGAAGGCAGTGGCTGCCATCAAGCCCCAAATGAAGTTCTTTTTCATGGTTTTTCTTTTTGGTTTTTAAATTTTAGTTGCATAGGATTCATTTAAAGCTTCTCAAAAGCTTAAAATAAACCGGCCAATTAATAACGCAGATAAATGCATCTCATTGTATGACCGTTATTTTAAACATCGAGGTAATATCCTACACAATTAATGTGCCAAAAAAATTATAAATAATAAAAAATACTTATACGAATAATCAAAAAATTGATTATCAGTACTTTGTGGCGAGAGGTGATTCGCTTTAAATGGGGGTTAAGAAATATTATTACGGAATGATGTGGTTAGCAACAATAGAAAATTGAGTAATAATACTTAGCAAAGTTGAGGGAAAATTTTCAATCAGCCCTGAATTTTTTGTACATTTTTATACCTAATATCAATAATGATATTAAAATAATTAATGAAATGATTCCCCACAAGGGACTAAAGGCATCCTTTACTGACACCAACAATACAATTGTGACCAAAAATATTGTGGCTACCTCATTCCAAACCCTTAGCTGGTCAGAACTGTATTTATAAAGACCATTTTTTTGTTCAAGATATAGTTTGTGAAGGCTAAAGTGGTAGACGTAGAGGAGCGAAACCAATGCCAGCTTCAATTTCAACCATAAGGGCACGCTACCATACAAATAGGCCATCCAGCCCCCGAAAATAATAGTCAATATAGCCGATGGCCAGGTTATTCCCAGCCATAATCTCTTGATCATCAATGAAAATTGACCCTGAAGTGCTTTCCTTTCTTCTTCAGGCCTTAGATTGGCTTCAGTATTATATATGAACAACCTTGGCAGGTAAAATAACCCGGCAAACCAGGTTACCATAAATATGATATGTATGGCCTTTACGTACAGATAAAGCATGATATATAATTAATTCCTAACGTTCTCCTTTACAAATTGACTCAGAGCACTGACCCAAAGGGGCTGAGTATTCAAACAGGGTATCATAGTGAACGCCTCACCTCCCGCTTCCATATAGGTTTCTTTGCCTTCCTCTGCAATTTCCTCCAGCGTCTCCAGGCAGTCACTGACAAAAGCGGGACATATTATTAATAATTTCCTGATCCCTTCACCGGGCATGGCCTTTAACCTGCTGTCGGTAAATGGCTCCAGCCAACCAGACCCTAATCTCGACTGAAAGGAATAACTGAATTTCTCTTTAGGGATATTCAACTCCCGCGTGATCAGCTCAGTCGTTTTCAGGCATTGATGCCTGTAACAAAAGGCGTGGGCAGGGGAGGGAGTGCTGCAGCAATCAGTATTACAAAGGCAGTGCTTACCGGTGATGTCCCCCTTACGGATATGTCTTTTGGGAACTCCGTGATAACTGAATAAAATATGATCGTATTCCTTTTCCAGGTAAGGTTTGATACTTTCAGACAACGCTTTGACATAGGCGGGATGATCATAATAGGGGGGCACAAAACGTAACTCAAATGGATATTGAGCCGACTGATGAATGCCTTTTACATGCTCTACTGCAGTTTCATAAGAAGACATCGCGTAATGAGGATACAGGGGAATGGCAATCACCTGCTCCAGATCAGGTTGCTTTCTCAAAAGTTCTTGAAATGCTGCTTCCGGGCTGGGATTGCGATAGCGCATACAAATCTCGGTTGGGATACCGGTTGCTTTTTCCAGGTCAGCCTGCAAAAGCCTGCTGGTATGGATAAGCGGCGATCCCTGGTCTGTCCAGATACTTCTGTAAGCAGCGGCAGATTTGCCGGCGCGAAATGGAACGATGATTCCTTTTACCAGCAGCGTTCTTGGTACTAGAGGGTAATCTATCACTCGTTCATCCATCAAAAACTCCAGCAGATATTTCCTTACATCACTTACTTTAGTCGAATCCGGTGAGCCCAGATTCATGAGGAGAATCCCGATTTTCTTACTTTCCATCTTGATATCTTGTCTGCAAAAATAACGCGGATCATGGCTCCCGGCACTCCTCGTTTCAATTTGCCGGGATAACTGTGAAAGTCATGGGCAAAAATGACAATTCAATGACAGGGGAAATCCTCAGGCTGACTGCTTCATTATAATTTTGTAATCAGTTCCGGAAATTCTAACATGAACGCCATTTCTTCCTTTTTTCTTTCGGGGATTAGCTACCGAAAATCCGATGCAACCACTCGCGGTTTATTTGCCGTGGGTCAGGAGAAGCTGGAGTCGGTATTCCAAAAAGCCGGTGAACTTGGTGTCAGGGAGTGTTTCCTGCTTTCCACTTGCAACCGAACAGAGATTTACGGATTTGCTCCCTCGATTGACATGCTGCAACAAATCATCTGCGCCGGCACCGAAGGATCACAGGAACAGTTTAAGGCGAATGCCTATTTCCTGCAGGGCGAGGCGGCCATGAAGCACCTGTTCAGAGTGGCAACAGGACTCGACTCCCAGATTCTTGGCGACTATGAGATCATAGGCCAATTGAAATCATTTGTAAAGCAATTTAAAAAAGCCGGATTGATAGGCAGTCACTCAGAAAGATTGCTGAACGAGGTGGTGAGAGCTACCAAACTGGTGAGAACCCATACTGCATTCAGTAGCGGCACGGTCTCTGTCTCTTTTGCGGCAGTGCAATTCATCAAGCAATATTTCCCCAAACCTTCGGATAAAAAAATACTGCTGGTAGGTACCGGGAAAATCGGCGCCCATACCTGCAAGTATCTGGTCGACTATCTGCCCGGCAATGAAATCACCCTGGTCAACAGAAGTCAGGAAAAGGCGATTGCGTTGGCGCAGCAATCCACCTCCCTGCAAGCCGGTTCCTGGGAAAATCTGCCGGCTCTTGCAGACGCTGCTGATGTGATACTGGTGGCTACCGGCGCCATGGATCATGTGATCAATAAGGAGTTCTTCTCTTCCGATAAGCAAAGACTGGTTATTGACTTTTCCGTTCCTGCCAATGTAAGTCCTCAAGTCAGGGAACTGGAGGGGCTTACTCTTATCGGCATCGATGAATTGAGCAGGATAAAAGATGAAACGCTTCAGCGTCGTACCTCGGAAATCCCTCGTGTTGAACAAATCATCCGTCAGCAACTGGATGCATACCTTGAGTGGAATGATCTCAGAAAACACGTACCTGTATTGAAAGCCGTAAAATCAAAATTGATGTCCATACAGTCCGGTCTAAATGATGGACAGGAAATCGATTCTGATGAAAAGATTCAGAAAGTGATCAACGGGGTGGCCCTTAAAATGCGGACCCATAATCATCCCGGTTGCCATTATATTCAAGCAATCAATGATTTTATGGCTCCCTCCCTAGATACCTGATGGAACCACTGCGAATCGGAACCAGGGATAGCCGTCTCGCATTATGGCAGGCGGAGCAAGTCGCCGCATTGCTGCATTCGGCAGCTGTTCTCAATGATATCGTTCCTGTTAAAAGTGATGGTGATATTGACCTGCGTACGCCTCTTTACGAAATGGGCGTGCAGGGCATTTTTACAAGGAGTCTGGACATCGCACTCCTGCAAGGCAAGATAGATATCGCTGTGCATTCCATGAAAGATGTTCCCACTGCGCTTCCTGATGGGATTGTACAGGCAGCTGTTCTGGAAAGGGGGAATCACAAGGACTTACTTGTTTTTCATCCGGCTCAGGAAAGTATTGATCTTGAAAATGGCATTCACACGATTGCCACGAGCAGTATCAGGCGAAGCGCTCAATGGTTGTATCGCTTCCCACATCATACCATGGTCAACCTTCGTGGTAATGTGAATACACGTATGCAAAAGCTGTCCGACTCGGACTGGCAAGGGGCAATTTTCGCAGCTGCGGGGTTGGAAAGAATCGGTCTGAAACCTTCCAATTCCGTTGAACTTGACTGGATGCTGTCAGCTCCTGCACAAGGAGCCATCATGGTAGTATGCAGGGAAAATGATCAAAGGGCACGAGAGGTCTGCATGACATTCAATCATCAGCCAACTGAAATTTGCACCGGAGCTGAAAGGGAATTTCTTCGCGAATTGATGGGAGGATGTACCATGCCTATCAGCGCTCGGGCATGTTTGAATGGTGACAATATCGAATTTCATGGCAGCATCCTGACAGTCGATGGTAAAAAGAAAGCGGAAGTGAAAAAAAATAGACAGGCAGGTGATTATGCTGAGCTGGGAAAAATTGCGGCAAAGGAATTGTTGCAGAATGGCGGAATGGAAATCATCAAAACCTTTCGGAATGTCGGTTGAGGTTCTTTCAACCAGGGAATTGAGCCAGCCGCTTTGTGCAGAGGCTGCATCGAAGGGGATAGAAATCACCGTGTCCGCTTTCATCAAAACCGAGCCTGTTGAAAATGTGGAGGTGCAACAGGAGATAGAGGCAGCGGCTGCTTTATGCGCTTCAGTTGTTTTTACCAGTGCCAATGCAGTCGAGTCGGTGGCAGCCCAACTTGGCTTCGAGCCTGACTGGCGGATTTTTTGTTTGGGTCATGCCACTGCTTTCCGGGCGCAAAAGCTATTTCCCGATTTGGAAATCATTTCAGTCGGTGAAAATGCGACTGAGCTGGCTGAATTTATTTTACAACAAGAGCATGTGGAGGAGGTGATATTTTTTTGCGGTGACCGAAGACGCGCTGAATTGCCTTTGACTCTACGAAAGGCAGGTGTTGCAGTGCAGGAAGTCATCGTATATCAAACAGTATCTTTGCCTCATCGGGTGAAAGGAAAATTCTCGGCTGTGTTGTTTTTCAGTCCAAGCGGCGTACAAAGCTATTTCGCTTCCAATGAGCCGGATGTCTCTCTGCCATTGTTCGCGATCGGTCCCACTACCGCCGAAGCGATACGTGAACGTTGCGGAAATGAGGTCATTGTCGCGGATTCTCCGACCCAAGAAGCGATGCTCAATGAATTAATCGATTATTTTTTCTGAATATGAATCAACTCAAAAACGATTTGTTGTTAAGGGCTCTCAGAGGTGAAGAAACCGAGCGTGTTCCCGTTTGGATGATGCGGCAGGCAGGAAGATATCTTCCTGATTATCTGAAGCTGAAGGCCCAATACGATTTTTTTACCAGGGTACAGTCACCGGAATTGGCTACTGCCATTACACTGCAACCGGTGGACCAGATAGGAGTGGATGCCGCCATCATTTTTTCAGACATATTGGTGATACCTCAGGCCATGGGCCTGGAAGTATTGATGGAAGAGGGTAAAGGCCCCTCCCTGCCGGTCACCATCCGAAGTCAAACTGATGTGGACGCACTCAGGACAGAGGGCGTAGAGGAGTCGCTGTCTTATGTGATGCAGGCGCTTGCGCTCACCAAGAAAGAACTGAACGGAAGGGTTCCGCTGATCGGATTCGCAGGGGCGCCCTGGACCATTTTGTGTTATATGGTAGAAGGAAAGGGCAGCAAGACCTGGGATAAGGCCAAGCAGTTCGCTTATACTCAGCCGTTAGTAGCCCATGCGCTTCTGGAGAAAATAACGGATATCACCATTGACTATCTGCGAGCGCAGATAAAGGCAGGAGCCGATACTGTCCAGGTATTCGACAGTTGGGCAGGAGCCCTAAGTCCTCAAGATTTCAGGGAATGGGCACAGCCTTACCTGTTACGTATCGCTCAGGAACTGAAAGGCCTGGCTCCGGTAATTATTTTTCCCAAAGGAAGTTGGTATGCGCTCGAGGAACTCAGTCGCAGCGGTGCCGCCGGAATCGGAATCGACTGGTGCATTGAGCCTTCGCTGGCAAGAACTTTGACAAGAGGTGAGGTGACCTTGCAGGGTAATTTCGATCCCGCTCATTTGCTGGCTCCGATACCGGAAATTGAGAAGAAGGTCAAACAAATGATTGACGGCTTCGGCACCCGCCGCTATGTTGCCAATCTGGGACATGGCATCACGCCCAACGTGCCTGTTGATCATGCCAGAGCGTTTGTGGAAGCAGTGAAGAATTATAAAAAATAATGGAGTCGGTATGCTGGACATAAAAGAATCTTGGATCAGTCATATTCATACCCTGCAAGACCATATTTGCGGGGCGCTGGAAGTCGCTGACGGTAAAGCCAGCTTCAGCGAGGATAAATGGGAACGTGAGGGAGGCGGAGGAGGTATCACCAGGGTGATCGGTGGAGGTGCCTTGCTTGAAAAGGGAGGGGTCAATACCAGTTCGGTATTCGGGGATGTCACCGATCTCATGAGAAAGCAATTGGGTATCGAAGGAGATCAATGGTTCGCCTGCGGACTCAGTCTGGTTTTACATCCTATGAATCCCTTCGTGCCGACCATCCACTGCAATTACCGCATGTTTGAACTTTATGACAAGGCAGGTAATATCATGGATCGCTGGTTCGGCGGCGGTACCGATCTGACTCCTTATTATTTATTTGAGGAAGATGCTATTCATTTTCATGAATCCTATAAGAAAGTTTGTGATCAGTACGATCCTTTGTTTTACCCTGATTTCAAAAAGCAGTGCGATGATTATTTTGTAAATCACCATCGGCCTAATGAACGAAGAGGGATTGGCGGGATATTTTTCGATCATTGCCGTCCGACGGCAGAAAGGGATGCGGAATGGTGGTTCAGTTTTTCTTCGGATTGCGGTTACGCCCTTATAGAATCCTATCTGCCAATAACAGATCGCAGGCGTGATATGACTTTCGGTCCCGCGCAGAAATATTGGCAGGAAATCAGAAGGGGCAGATATGTGGAGTTCAACCTGGTGCACGACAGAGGGACTTTGTTTGGATTGAAGACCAACGGCAGGACTGAAAGTATCCTGATGAGCCTACCGCCCACGGTAAGGTTTGATTACAATTATCAACCGGCAGCAGGTACTCCTGAGGATGAGCTGCTGCAGGCCTGTTTGCATCCTCGGGATTGGATTGGATAACAAGTAAAGAATCAGTCATGATATTGAACAGAAGAAACAGAATACTTCGCGCCACACCTGCAATAAGAAGCATGGTGGCGGAAACCCGTATAAGTCCTTCCGATTTTATCGCTCCGCTTTTCATAGACGAGGGAGAACATGTTTGTACGGAGATCACCTCCATGCCCGGTTATTACAGGCGAAGCCTGGATCTGACAGTGAAAGAGGTGCGCGAATTATGGGCACTTGGAATCAAATCGGTTTTATTGTTTATCAAGTGCAAGGACGAATGCAAGGATAACACCGGAAAGGAAGCATGGAATCGCGATGGACTGATGCAAAGAAGTATTAAGGCTATCAAGGAAGCGGTTCCCGAAATGTATGTGATGACCGATGTGGCATTGGATCCCTATTCCTCCTTCGGTCATGACGGCATCGTCGAAAACGGGGAGATTGTAAATGATGCTACGGTGGAAGCTTTGGTAAGGATGAGTCTCAGTCATGCCGAAGCGGGAGCGGATATGGTGGCGCCCAGTGACATGATGGATGGCCGTATCGGTGCCATTCGTATGGCGCTGGAGGAAAATAATTTTCATAAGACCGGTATCATGGCCTACAGTGCCAAATATGCATCCTGCTTCTATGGTCCTTTCCGCGATGCATTGGACAGCGCTCCCGGATTCGGAGATAAGAAAACGTATCAGATGGACTATGCCAACAGGGAAGAGGCCATCCGGGAGGTTTTGATGGATGTGGAAGAGGGGGCTGATATCGTGATGGTGAAACCCGGGTTGTCCTATCTGGATATCGTGCGGGAGGTGAAAAATGCGGTGGAAGTTCCTGTCAGTGTATATAATATCAGCGGCGAATACTCCATGATCAAGGCTGCAGCCAAAATGGGCTGGATAGATGAGCCGAAGGCCATCATGGAAGTGCTGACGTCTATCAGGAGGGCGGGAGGAGACCTGATTGCCACTTATTTCGCGAAAGATGCCGCTCGCTTAATCAATCATTGATCATTCAAATTCTGAATCATGTCTATCAGGAAAAGTGAGCGCTTATTCAAGAATGCGCAGAAATATATTCCCGGAGGAGTGAACTCACCTGTGAGGGCCTTCAAAAGCGTAGGCGGTACGCCTGTATTCATGAAAAAGGCCAAGGGGGCTTATCTCTACGATGCGGATGGCAACCGATACATTGATTACATCGCCTCCTGGGGCCCCATGATACTCGGTCATGCCCATCCTCCGGTGGTAAAAGCCATTCGTAAATACGCCAATCTCTCCACCTCTTACGGCACTCCCACTGAACTGGAAGTGAAGATGGCCAGGCTCATCACCGAGATGGTGCCCAATGTGGATCTGGTGAGAATGGTAAGCAGCGGAACGGAAGCCTGCATGAGTGCCATCAGACTTGCCAGGGGCTATACGGGAAGAAACAAGATCATCAAGTTCGAAGGTCATTATCATGGACATGCGGATTCTTTCCTGGTGAAGGCGGGAAGCGGTGTGGCTACCTTCGATATCCAGCAGGTGCCCGGCGTTACACCCGGCGTTTATGCTGATACGTTAGTGGCGGCCTATAATGATGGAGAGGGGGTGAAAGAGCTGGTTCGCAGTCATTCGGGAGAAATAGCGGCGATCATCGTGGAACCCGTAGCCGGCAATATGGGATGCGTGCTTCCCAAGCCGGGTTTTCTTGAACTGCTTCGTCAGCTTTGTAATGAAGAAGGCATCGTGTTGATTTTTGATGAGGTGATGACGGGCTTCAGGCTGGCTGCCGGAGGAGCACAGGAAAAACTGGGAATCGATGCCGACCTGGTCACCTATGGAAAAGTAATAGGAGGCGGACTGCCGGTAGGTGCATTTGGAGGAAAGAAAAAAATCATGCAACATATCGCACCCCTGGGTTCGGTATATCAGGCAGGCACCCTCAGCGGCAATCCGCTGGCGATGATTGCGGGGTATACCGTTTTGTCGGAGCTCAGGAAGCATCCGGCAATTTTTGAGGAGCTGAATCAGAAAACGGCCTACTTGCGTAATGGCATAGACGAAGTTTTATCCCAAACAGGAAGGCCCTACCGCATCAACCGGTTCGGTTCCATGATCAGCGTACATTTCAGCTCGGAAGACATTGATGATTTCTCCTCTGCATCCAGGGCTGATATTCCGCTGTTTAACAAAATGTTCCATTATCTTCTTGAGAGGGGAATCTATCTTCCTCCGTCGGCCTATGAGAGCTGGTTTCTCAATAATGCCATCACATACCAGGATCTTGATGAGACCATAGGTGCCATCTCCGATTTTTGCAAAGCCGGATTATGATTGGGTGATTTCCGCAAAAGAGTTTCGTATGCGACCGGTCAGGTCGGTCTTGATCATCCTGTCGGCCGTACGTATCATGTTTTTGAAAGCCGTGGCATGAGAAATGCCGTGGCCTATGATCACGGGTTTGGAAATGCCCAGTACAGGAACTCCTCCGTAGGTTTCAAAATTGAAACGGTCGAAATGCTCATCGTGTATGTTTCTTCGTTTCACGATGTCATAAATGCTCTCGGCGAATTTCAGTATCACATTGCCGGTGAATCCTTCACAGACAAATACATCCGCCTTGTTCAGCAGGATGTCCCTGCCTTCCACGTTTCCGATGAAATGTATGAGGTTATTTTCCTTCAACAGGGGATAGGTGGCCTGGGTGAGCAGATTGCCCTTCCCTTCTTCCTCGCCGATATTGATGAGTCCCACTTTGGGTTGCTGAATTCCCAGGATATGTTCGGCGAACAGCGAACCCAGTACGGCGAATTGGTTCAGATTCTCCGGCTTGCAGTCGGCGTTCATGCCTGCATCAAGCAATACCCCCAGACTGCCGTCCTCTCTTGGCAGATAAGTGCCGATAGTGGGCCGTAGGATACCTTCCATGGTTTTGATGACAAACAGCGAACCTACCATCATGGCACCGGTATTGCCGGCGCTGATGAATGCCTCGATCTTGCCTGTTTCCAGCAAATGAAATCCTATAGCAATGGAGGAATCCTGTTTTTCCTTGAGCGCCTTGGTAGGATGCTCGTGCATCTCTATCACACTGGGAGCATGAATGATGCTGTAATTGGTTTCGGGAAAACTGAAAGAGGACAGGTGTTCACGGATTTCAGGCTCCCTGCCGATGAGCACCAGGTGCGCATGGCTGTTTCCTTCCCTGAAGAAGGCGTCTACGCCTTTCATCGCTTCGAGCGGCGCATAATCACCACCCATCATATCCAAACCGATCCTGATCATCATTGGGGATATTAAATTAAAAATTCCAAAACCCGAGATTGAAGATAATCAATCTTTGATTTTGGAATGGAAATATGTTGCAAAGCTATCAGGCTTTCAACGGAGCTTTCTCAGCTACAAGCTTTCCCTTGTAGTACAATTTGCCCTCGCTGACATGCGCACGATGACGCACATGCGTTTCGCCTGTGGTGGCATCCACACTCAAGGTGCTCCCCTCAGCTTTGTAATGAGTCCTTCTTTTCGCGCTGCGTTGCTGGCTATGGCGCCTTTTGGGATTTGGCATGATCTCTAGATTTAAATATTTTAAACGACTTTATTAATTTTCCTTGAACTTGTCCAACCCTTTCCAAAGAGTTCCCGCGTTGCCGTCTGATTCTTGCTGCATCTTGTCGAGCATCTTCAATACATCGGCATTGCAGGTGGACTTTCCTTTCTCGTCCTCGGGACAGATTCTCTGCATGGGCATACTTAACATCACGAATTCATAAATCCAATCGCCCACTTCAAGATGACTTTCGGTCCTGGAGATGTAATGAATATCAGGATCTTCCTCCTGTTCATTCATCTCTTCCGGATTTTCCACCAGTTTTACGATCATGTTGAACTCATCCCACAAATCAAGTGATAGGGGATTCCCGCATCTGTCACACAAGGCATCGGCTTTACCACCGATGTCGAATTTCAGCCTCATGAAACCGCTGTTTTTTTCCAGGGTCAGATTCACGTTGGCATTCACATTCTTCAGGTCATTACAACCATGATCGATAAAGAACTTGTCGTCGAGTTCATAATTAAACTCATGGACACCAGGCTTCAACCCTACAAAAGCAATCTCGAATTCACGCTTGCTGCCCATCCTGACGATTTTAAGGGAGTGCGAAGTTAGCGTTATTTTTCCTAAAATCGACATAAAATCAACGCTTTTTGGCAAATGAAAGGCTTTCGGGTCCTAATTTGCCAATGTGACCCGACTCCAAAAATATTGGCCCGGACTGTTGCTGCTCTTGCTTTGCTGGCTTTTGCATCGCCAGTCTTCAGATAAGCAATGGGTTGAACAGACCTATGTATCCGGCTGGTTTTTGCCCATTCAGGGCCTTCTGGGAGGGTTTTTCAGCCTTTTCCCATTCAGTTTGGGTGACATTTTCTACGGACTGTTGAACTTGCTTTTTTTAGGCTCTTTGATAATTTGGGTGAAGAAGTACAAATCTCAGGAGGGCGGTCAGCGTAAATCATTGATAATTAAATTTTTATATTTCAACTGCTGCCTCGGCGCGACTATCTATCTGATTTTCAATATACTATGGGGGAATAATTATAACCGAGCATCTGTCGCCACCCAATTGGATCTTCGGGTAAAGCCTTATTCGGAGCTGACTGAAATAGAAATTGGTCATCTCAACGCGATATTGTTGCAAAAGGTGAATGCGAATGATAGTCTGCTCAGAAGAAGGGGAGAAGTTAGCCTGCCTGCGGAGACCATTTTTCAGGAAGCATATGAAAGTTATGATTCCCTCTCGGTCATGTACCCCGCAATGAAACCGCTTCATCGTTCGCTGAAGCCTTCCTTATGGGCTTGGCTCGGAAACTTTTCAGGATTCACGGGTTACTATAATCCATTCACTTTCGAAGCTCAGGTCAATACAGATATCCCGTCATTTCTTCAACCTTATGTGGCCTGTCATGAGATTGCTCATCAGTTAGGTTATGCAAGGGAAATGGAAGCCAATTTTGTGGGATACCTCGCAGCCTCCCGTTCGCCGGAACCCTTCTTCCGTTATTCCGTATATCTTGATCTTTTTCTTTATGCTAACGGTATGCTATACACGAAAGATAGTCTCTCTGCCGGTGAATTCAGGAGCCGGCTCAACGATCCGGTAAAAATGGATCTCGCGGAATGGAGTGCTTTTCGAAAAAAGCATCGGAATGAGGTTGAGCCTTATGTCACAAGGGCCTACGATTTGTTTCTGAAGAGGAATAATCAGCCCGACGGAATGGGCAGTTACGCCATGGTCACGGCTTTTCTGCTTGCCTGTCTGGACAAATACGGGGATATCTGATCAGAATTTGTTCTTCCACATCATGCTCTCGACGGGTCGGTCAGGTTGCCCGCTGTATTTCGCATTTTGTTTCTGGTTGTACTTGATTTCAATCTCACCTTCTACCGGAAAATAAATCAACTGACCGATAGGCATACCTTTATAAACCCTCACAGGTTGCTTCACGGAGATTTCCAGAGTCCAGTTGCCGCAAAAGCCTACATCGCCTTTTCCTGCGGTCGCATGGATGTCAATTCCAAGCCTGCCGGTAGATGATTTTCCCTCCAGGAAAGGTACATGGGCATGCGTCTCCGTATATTCTTCCGTTACGCCCAGATAGAATTTATCGGGCTCCAAAAGGATTCCTTCCTCAGGGATGTCAAAATGCTCTATGGTATTGTGTTTTCTGGCATCCAGTTCTATATTGGTATAAGTTGCCAGATGGGCGCCCAGATGCACATCATAGCTGTTGGTTCCCAGACACTCCCTGCGATAGGGTGTGATCTTGATGGTACCTTTCTCCATTTCTTCCAGAATCCGCTTATCACTTAAGATCATAAACCGTTTATTCGTTTATTTGTAAAAATATGATTTTCCTCTTTTCCGAAACAAATACCTGTCTTACATGCCCTTGATACTTCAGGAAAATATCCATCCCGATGGAAAAATCGGTATTTGGGAAATCCGGGAAGGAGAGGAGTTCTTCCTTGCCGCAGGGATGCAGCCCGGCGGATATCGCCATCCTCAGAAAAGAGTTCAGCATTTTGCCGGCCGATACTTGCTTTCCCGGCTTTCGCCTCTGGTTTCGCCGGATGCCATCCTGATTACGGAAGCGGGTAAGCCCTTTCAACCTGATGTGTCTTTTGATTTTTCCATTTCCCATACCGGACATCTTGCGGCAGCGATTATCGCTTTTCACGGAAGAGTCGGCTTGGATATACAGCTGCCTGAACCTAAAATGGAGCGGGTCAGCGGAAAATTCCTGTCCCCGAAAGAGTTGAAAATGCTGGAAACTCTTACTATGCCGTCCCTTGATCGACTGGCTGTTGCGTGGACAGCCAAGGAAGCTCTGATTAAATGGTATGGAAAAGGAGGACTGAATCTTAAAGCAGACATGGTCATCAGGGAAATTGACTGGTCGGGTACTGCCGGGAGGGTTTATTGTGACTTCCTCAGAGATGGAAGCGCTCTAAAGCATATTGTCATCCGAAAAATACAAGATGCCTATCTGTCTTATCTGATTGACGAATAAATCACTCATTGTCTAACAGCAAATTTTCACTGTCTCCATCTAATGCCGGTATATCACCCAGGGATGCTCCTGCAATACCTTTTACTGATCCATACAGGGAAGTGGTATTAATCAATACTTTTTCAAGCTGCTTCTCCCTTTCCTTCCAGAGTTTTTCCATTTGCATACGCTCGCGGAGAATACTCCTTTTCATGGTGAGGAATCCTTCCGCTATGGCTTCCACCTGACCTTTGAATTCCACTCCGGTGAGATAATCATATAGCATTTGCATTTTCTCTCCTTTGTTTTCCTGGGCCTTGTGGGACTCATGAACTCGCATGATGCCCATTCTGAGTAAATGTGAGACGCCCGTCACTTCATTGAAATTGCAGATCCATACACCTTCTTTTTCTCCGAACCTGTTCATGTCTTTGGGAAATGCCTGTGTCACCAGAACCGCTACATCGGCACCACGGCTTCGCATGTCCGTTTTCAGCTTATCAATCCATCCATTGCTCCAGTTTTTCGTGCGCTTGCTTTCATAAATGATTTTGCCGCATTCCTTTCCAAGCGATGAGCGGATGACCTGGATGCAGTCGGCTCCTTCCGCGCCTTTGCCTATCTCTTCAATCAGATCTGTTGGGAAATGTTCTTTCAAGGTCTCTTCCAGCAAAAGTTCCTGAGCCTCTCCCTGCACCTGCATGGACCCTTGCTCGCTCTTCCGTTTCAGGTCGTCAATGGTTTTTTTCATGCTCTCCATTTGCAACTCTTTTTCTTTCAACTTCAGATCAAAAATCATACTCTCTTTGCGTATGGCAGCCTCTTCTATCTCGCGGGTCTTCTCCAGCACATATTTTTCCTTTTCAAAATCAAAATCCTTGAGCTTTTGCTCCATCTCATTTTGCATGCGCATCATGTCAAGCTCCTTTTTTTGAAGAAGCGAAAGCTGCTCGGCCTTTCGGCGGGCTTCCTCTTCCAGCAATTGCAAACGCTGCTGTAATTCTTCGGATGCCTTGGCCTTTGCGCTTTCTTCCGTTAGCTTGATTTCTTTTCTGAAGTCCTCCTCTTTTTGATTTTTCCAGGTGATTAGCTCCAGACGAAGTTTTTCTTTTTCCGATTCAAGTTTGGAAGACAACTCGTCACTCATGATTTCATTGAGTGTGATGGAATTGCCGCATTTGGGACATTTGATCTCATTGGCCATGGCTGTCGCTTTAAAATTATAGGATCTCAATCGTATCCGACCTTACCAGGCCTTGATTGCTGATCCGTTAAGTGATTTCAATAGATAAATATGTTCATTCTCGTAATAGTCCGGTACGGTTTTAAACTTCTGATTGTAAACGGGTTTGAGATTATATCCGCTGAAAACGGAAGGTTCTGTCTCATCAGAATGGCCGAATGGATTACCGGGATGCTCGTTGATCAATTTTGCAAAATAAAGAATCATTTCAAATCCTTTATAAGCTGCTTCAGAAGGCAGTCCCTTGAAACGCTCTTTGTATTTGTTCTCTAAAAAAATAGCGGGAGACTCTTGCTTGTCCCGAAAATAGGAGCTGGTATAATAAAATCCCAGCTGCGGATACCTTCCTTTCCTGATGAAGTCAAATCCTTCCCAGTTGGGCATGCCGATCAGTCTAATCCGATATTTCATCAATAAGGGGTAAACCGCAGCTACTATATTGCCGGCGAAATCTTCATCAAGGCTAGCAGCAAAAATTATATTCGTTCGGGTGCTATCTAATTTCCTAATTAAGGCATCGTAATTGCTATCTATTCTAAGGCTTTCAATTTTCAAAATAGGCTCTCCATCCGGCTGATTTGCCTCTCTTATATAGGTGGCCACCTTATCTTCCTGCGTCCCTGTCGGTCTAACCATCAGGATTTTTTCATAGCCATGATTTTGAATCAGGTATGAATGGATGGCCTTACAATGCATTCTCAAGGTGGACTGAATGATGGCCACATAGGGATTTGATCTGACACCGCCATCGTTGGGATAGTTCGCTGAAACAAAGGGAATTTTATTTTTGAGGGCAAAAGCTGCCAGCTCACCATACTCCGGTTCCTTCACATAGCCGATGATAAGATCTGATTTATCCAGCTGCCCCTTATCAATCAGTTTCTTCACCGACATAGAGGGAGATTTCGAGTCAATAAATTTCACCTTGAGTTTCAGGTTGGAAGAGGAAAGACTGTCCAGTGCGATGGCGGCACCATTCAGAAAATCATTTCCGGGAACCAGGAACTTGGGAAAAGACGAACCGTAGCGATACTGCTCGTTCTTGAACACCGAATCCAGATAGGCAGGAGCCAGAACGGTTATGTTTCTGAATGGCTTCCAGATCTGGGCTCGGGTTGTCCCTTGCATTGTGCCCAGGATAAAGAGTAAAAGGTATGAGATTCTTTTCATGATCATTCCCATTCTATGGTTGCGGGTGGTTTACTGCTGATGTCATATACCACCCGGTTGATTCCTTTCACCTGATTGATGATGTCATTGGAAATATCCGCCAGGAATTCATAGGGCAAATGGGCCCAGTCGGCGGTCATACCGTCTACCGATGTCACTGCGCGCAGTGCGATGGTAAACTCATAGGTTCTTTCGTCACCCATGACTCCAACGGATTTTACCGGTAACAGTATTGCGCCTGCCTGCCATACCTTATCATACAATCCTGCTTCCTTCAAGCCTCTGGTGTAGATATGGTCCGCTTCCTGTAGCAGCTTTACCTTGTCCTCAGTTACCTCGCCCAGGATTCTGATGGCGAGTCCGGGGCCCGGAAAAGGATGCCGATTCAGCATGGATGCCGGAATGCCCAGTTCTTTCCCAATCAGTCTTACCTCATCTTTGAACAAAGTGCGGAGCGGTTCCACCAGGGAAAGTTGCATTTTCTCCGGTAAGCCGCCCACATTGTGGTGCGACTTGATGGTGACTGAAGGTCCGTGCACTGAAACCGATTCAATGACATCCGGATAAATCGTGCCTTGACCGAGAAACCTGATGTCATGGTATTTGCGGGCTTCTGACTCGAAGATGTCAATAAAGGAAGCCCCGATGGATTTTCTCTTGTCTTCCGGCATGCTCTTACCTGCGAGCTTCGCATAGAAGTGGTCTTTTGCATCAACGCCAACTGCGTTTAATCCTAACCGTTTGTATTGGTCAAGTACTTCTTCGAATTCGTTTTTTCTGAGCAGTCCGTTGTCGATGAATATTCCAACCAGCCTGTCGCCGATGGCTTTCTGCAGGAGTGTCGCGGCTACTGTGCTGTCAACCCCTCCGCTGAGTCCCATCACCACGCTGCCTTCGCCCACTTGTGCACGGATATTCTCCACCGATTCCTGGATGAAGTGAGCCGGTGTCCAGTCGGCAACGCAACCGCAGATGCGGAATAGAAAGTTCCGGATGATATTTTTCCCTTCCTGGGAATGGTAAACTTCCGGATGGAACTGAAGACCGTACAGCACTTTGCTGCCTTCAGCTGACACTTTAAATGCAGCTACGGGAATGCTGTCCGTTCTGCCCAGCAGTATGCCGTTCTCCGGCAGGCTGGTGATCGTATCGCTATGGCTCATCCATACCTGGGATTTCTCAGGAATTCCCTGCATCAGGCTGTCCTGTGATTCCAGACTGAATTGAGCCCTGCCATATTCTCTTTTCTCGCTTTTTTCCACTCTTCCTCCCAGCAGTTTGGTGCTGAGTTGTGCCCCGTAACAGATCCCCAGAACAGGGTAGGAGGCGATTATTTTTCTCACATCCACTTCCGGTGCATCCTTGTCGTTCACGGAGCAGGGTGATCCTGCCAGGATGATTCCTTTAATGCCAGCATCCTGAGAAGGGAGTTGATGGTAAGGATGAATTTCACAATACACATTAGCTTCTCTGACGGCCCTTGCTATCAGTTGGGTGTATTGTGATCCGAAATCAAGAATGATGATCTTTTCCGTCATAAACGCGAAGTTAGGCATGAGTGATTAGCAAAAAAAAATCCCTCCGAAAGGAGGGATTTGAAAATGGTTTAGAAATTAATTTTTAATGAATGGAATGCTTTCCGAAATGGTTTGCGAGCGAATCACCTGCAGGAGGTAATTGCCGTCTGCCAATCCTGATAGATTCAATTCAACCTGGTTGCTACCTGCAATCAGACTGGCTGATTTATTGCGAAGCTTGCGGCCTTCCACATCGGTGATCTGCAATTGCACGCGCTCTCCGGTTTGGCTGTTGATGCTGACCTTGACAATATCTTTGGCAGGGTTAGGGAATATAGTTGTATTGGCGATGCCGCTTTCGCAATTAGCGGAGGCGATTGCTGTAAGAGTGGTCTTACCGTCGAGGTCATACTCTTTAACTCTGAACAAGGCCTTGCCTGTCTGAGGATGGAAATATTGATAGGATTTTCTGCTTTGACTGTTTCCTGCGGCATTGATTTTTCCGATGGAAGACCAGTCTCTGCCGTTCAGGCTTTTTTCCACAACAAAATAGCTGCTATTTAGTTCAGACTCAGTAGCCCAGCTGATCAGGGTACCGTTTCCTCTGCAGCTTACATTGAATCCTGAGAAAGTAACGGGGAGCGAGGTTCCGGCTGCAAGCGGAGTGGAATACGTCAGGGAGTTAACGGCATATTCATTGGCAGCCGCATCAGAAGCTGCATAAGTTGGGAATTCCGCAGGACTTCCTCCGGCTCCTGAATTGATGGCGAGGAATCCGCCTTCAGGTATGGAGGTGCCGGTAGACCACATAGTAACGGTGAACAAAGTTTTCCAGGCAGAGCTGATATCAATACCTGTTCCGTCAAGAGTTCCGATTACTCTTTTATTCAGGGAGGCAGAACCTGCCGTTTGAGTGAAAGTACCGCATTGGTTGACACTTCCGTAGGTAAAGCTTGCTGTGATTAGTTCAGGAGTCAGAACCACATTGGTTGGCGTTCCTAGTGAAACACAGGCAACTCCGGTTGGTAGCATAGCTTTGGTAGAGTCATAGCTCCATCCTGTGGAGATGGCATTAATTCCTGTTGCGGTAGCACCTGTTGACCTGATTTGAAGCTCGAAAGTGAATGAACCGGTGGCAGGGCCGGCTCCATCGGGATCAATGGATGAGTAGCTGAGGTTGCTAAGTTGCCACTCCAAGGTTTGTGCGTTGGTAAAAATTGCAGAAAGCATGAGCAGTGAAAAAATGGACGCCTTTGCTAATCGGGTAAAATTGAACTTCATCGACATTTGTTTGTATGATAATGAATGAATCTGTAATTATTCAGGAACACTTGAATTGATCTCTCCTGAGAGTTGTTGATTGTTATTGGAATTGCTATCTGATCTGAATGAGCTTACGCTATTTGAAGCAGCGGATGATATCATGCTTTTTACCAGGGAAACATCCGTAGCATTTACGGCATTACTCAAATTCACGTCACTCAATTGATAGCCTGTGACGGCCTGAGAAATTGCCAGCTTGACTGCACTCACGTCGGTAGCATTTACGGCCCCGTTTTTATTGGCATCACCGGCCCAAAAACCGTATTTGCCTGATGCGCCGCTCAGCAATACCACCGGATTAGAAGCTGCTGAAGGATTCTTATACACATTGGCAAGTTGGGTAAAGTCATTTGCAAAGCTGCCTGTGGCGTTTGAAGGAATCAATACGCTCATGGCAGGCAGATGGTTTCTATGGCGCACCACTATGAATGAGGCATCCTGTTTTGTGATATCGAATGAGATAGGTGTTACTCCATCGGGATTCACTATGGTACCGTTGCTTAGCAAGAATCCTGCTTTACGACCGATGCTTGTGGATGATGAGGCATCCGCGGGCAATTTGGAAACCGGCCTGCGGCATTCTACCAGTACCCAATCAACCGCAGTGATAGGTCTGGTAGTGACGGATTCCGTACCGGTATAATTGAAAGGAGTCACATTATAAGGTTGTGTCAAAGGAAGGTTTCCGTTGATGGTTGTACTCATGGCTGTACCATTCCATGGTCCTCTCAAGGCTGCAGAAACATTGAAAGTATACCTTGGATCGGCAATTTTCCATTCCTGACCGAATTGAGCTGCGGTAATTCCCGTGGTGCTCACAAAATTATTGACGGAGTCTCTGGTAACCGGTGTCAGACGTGCAGTCCAATCGCCCGATTCATAAGACCAGGGCACCAGGAAGGATTCGGTATTGGTATTGACTTCCGTTTGTGCATAAGGCATTTTGATATCCGCGGTAAATCCTGTGCCTCCGGTTTGGCTCAACTCGAATTTTCTTTTCACTTCGCGTTGGGCGAGTGAAGGGTTGCCTCCTGCTGTTTCAGGAATCATTATAACCGTAACAGAAGTAGGGGAGGTGCCGCCTGCAGTAGTCACAGTCATATTAGTACCATTGAAGGTCCTTGCGGTGCCGGAAGTCCAACCGGTGCGCGTAACCTTTCCCACAATTTCCCTTCCTGCGCTGAAATTGAAGGTAGCGGTTGCCGGTGCCTGTAGCTGAAATCCGGGATTCAGTAAAGGGTCTGTGGTAAATTGGCCCTGCAGATGGTCCAGTTTTTTGGCTACGATGACGTTGCCATTTAGCTTAACCCCATCTGTTGAGCTGCTCTTATTGACTTGAAGGTTGTTTATGGTATCAGTACCGGTATTCAGCAGGGAAGTGCCTGTTCCTGTGAGAATAAGGGTATCCTCACCTGAACCTGAAGCATATTTACTGCTGTTCTGAAAATTGCCCTGTACCTCGATTTTACCGTTGTTTACAACGTTTCCGGAATTATTCTGAAAATTGCCGGCACAGAAAATATAGCCGCCATCTTCGATCAGTATGGTACCGCCGTTATTGACCAATTGGGCTTTTAAGAAGCCTCCGGAAATCAGCAGCAAGGAAGAAAACAAGATTCTTTTCATTTTAAAAAATTGATATTCAATTATTTAGCAAAAAAGGAATTCGGGGGATATCAGGATTTCTATAATAGGATTTACAATATTACTAATAATGTTGGTTTTTTTGCAAGTTTGGTCCTTCAATTTCTTGAATGCCGCTGACCTTCTCCGGAAATAAAAACTTCTTTTCAAATCTTTTGTCAATTCAAAGGCTTCCCTTACCTTTGCACTCCGTTTTAAAAAAGGATAAATTAAGTTCTTAACATATGTCACAACGAATCAGAATCAAATTGCAGTCTTACGATCATAACCTGGTGGATAAATCCGCTGAGAAAATCGTGAAGACCGTTCGCAGCACAGGTGCAGTGGTAACAGGGCCTATTCCTTTGCCTACTCATAAGAAAATTTTCACCGTGCTCCGTTCTCCTCACGTCAATAAGAAGGCCAGGGAGCAATTTCAGTTGTGTACGCATAAGCGTTTGTTAGATATCTACACCAGCAGCAGTCGTACGGTCGATGCGCTGAGCAAGCTGGATCTTCCCAGTGGTGTGGATGTTGAAATCAAAGCCTGATGAACCTTCCGCCCCAAGGGTCGCGGAAAGGCAATAGGTTAAGCTCTTGTTTAATGAAAATTTGGACGCCTAAGTCCGTCTCGACGGACCGCTGGGTATAAAACAGATACAATGAAAAGTATTATTGGAAAGAAGGTCGGCATGACCAGCATCTTTGATGCCTCAGGCAAGCAAACTGCTGTTACCATCATCGAAGCCGGACCTTGTGTGGTAACTCAAAAGAAGACCGTCGAAACGGACGGCTACAATGCTCTCCAAATCGCTTTCGGCGACAAAAAGGAGAAGCACTCCATCAAATCAGAAGTGAATCACTTCGCCAAGGCCAACACTGCGCCTAAAAGATTCGTAAAAGAAATACGCGATAGCGAAATTGACAAGAACGTCGGAGAGACTATTACCGTTGACATCTTCACTGAAGGTGACAAGGTAGAGGTTGTCGGCATTACCAAGGGAAAAGGTTTCCAGGGTGTCGTGAAGCGTCACGGTTTCAGCGGTGTCGGCGAGCAGTCTCACGGTCAGCACGATCGTCAGCGCGCACCCGGTTCCATTGGTAACTCTTCCGATGCCAGCCGCGTTTTCAAAGGAATGCGCATGGCCGGGCGTATGGGTGGAGACCGCGTTAAAATGAAGGGATTGAAAGTGGTGAAAATTTTCCCTGAGAAGAACTATATCCTGGTAAGCGGCTCTGTGCCGGGCCATAACGGATCCATCGTTTACATTCAAAAATAATCCTAAGGGAAATAAATAAGATTGACTATGCAACTGGATATTTTAAACATAAAGGGTGAAAAAACCGGAAGAACGGTAAATCTGCCGGATGAGATTTTCGGTGTAGAGCCTAATAACCACGCGATTTACCTTGCCGTGAAGCAGTTTCAGTCCGCTCAGCGTCAGGGAACTCATAAAGTGAAAACCCGTATGGAAGTGAAGGGTGCTTCCCGCAAGTTGCACAAGCAGAAAGGTACCGGCGGCTCACGTAAGGGTAACATCAGGAACCCGTTGTACAAGGGCGGTGGTACCATTTTCGGTCCCAAACCCCATAGCTACGATATTCGCGTAAACCGCAAGGTGAAGGATCTCGCCAAGATGAGCGCTCTTGCCCACAAGGCCAAGGAAAACGCCATTTTGATTCTGGAGGACCTTAAAATGGAGACTCCCAAGACCAAAGCTTTCACCGGTATTATGGATGCATTGAAAGTAGGAGGAAAAAAGACTCTTTTCGTGATGCCTGAGTATGATAGCAATGTCTATCTGAGCTTGCGCAATGTACCTGCCATCAATGGTAAGCAGCTCAGCGATATGAACACTTATGACATTCTGGATGCAGGTGTCCTGGTGATGACTGAAAGCGCCGCAAAATTATTTTCTGAGGAAAAAGCAGCGGCTCAAGCTTAAGTAAAACAAACTGAAAAAAATCGTTATGAAACTGACTGATGTACTGATAAAGCCTCTGCTCTCTGAAAAAGCGAATAAGATGTCCGAGAAGATGAATCGCTATTCTTTTTGGGTGGATAAGAAGGCCAACAAGCTGGAGATCAAAAGGGCTGTTGAGCAATTCTATGGTGTCCAGGTTAAAGAAGTGAATACTTCGGTGATGCCTTCCAAGCTGAAAGCACGCTATACTAAATCCGGTTTTATCGTTGGTCGTAAGCCTTCCAGAAAGAAAGCGGTGGTAACTGTTGCTGAAGGAGAAACACTGGATCTGTACGGTACATTATAATTATTAAATGAATGGTGGTCAACACCGCAAAGTATTGACAAGATAAAAAGATTGAGATGGCATTAAGAAAATTCAAACCCAGAACCGCAGGAACTCGTTGGAGGATTGGTAACGCCTATGCGGAAATCACCACAAACGTTCCTGAGAAAAGCCTTCTGGAAAAAAAGAAGAGCACTGCCGGTCGTAACGCTCAGGGTAGGAGATCCATGCGCTACAGGGGAGCCGGTAATAAGAATATGTATCGTATCGTGGATTTCATCCGTGATAAGAAGAATATTCCTGCTACCGTTAAAACGATTGAGTACGATCCGAACCGCACCGCATTTATCGCGCTGTTGGCTTATGCGGATGGAGAGAAGCGTTATATCATCGCTCCTCAGGGTCTTCAGGTTGGTCAGACCGTACTTAGCGGAGACGAGGTGGCGCCTGAACTGGGGAATGCGCTGATGCTGAAGAGTATGCCTTTGGGTACCATGGTACACAATATCGAAATGCAACCCGGTCAGGGAGGTATTCTCGTTCGCAGTGCCGGTACTTCCGCACAGTTGGCGAACAAGGAGACAAAATACGCCGTATTGAAAATGCCCAGTGGCGAATTGAGAAAGGTTCTCATAAACTGTTATGCTACCGTAGGTGTCGTCAGCAATGGTGATCATAATCTGGAAAGCATGGGTAAAGCCGGTCGTAACCGTTGGAAGGGTATCCGCCCCCGCAACCGTGCCGTGGCCATGAACCCGGTAGATCACCCGATGGGTGGTGGAGAAGGTAAGGCTTCAGGAGGTCATCCGCGCAGCCGTACGGGTAAATATGCCAAGGGAGAGATCACACGTACCCGCGGAAAGGGTTCCGACAAGCTGATCATCCAGAGAAGAAACGGAAAGAAACTGTCTAATTGATAAATAGAAAATCCTAAGGATAAAGCAAATAAATAATTATGGCTCGTTCATTAAAAAAAGGACCTTACGTAGAAGCTAAGCTGGAGGGCAGAGTAATGTCGATGACGGAAGGCAAGTTGAAAAAAGGTGTGATCAAGACCTGGAGTCGCCGCAGCACCATTACCCCCGATTTCGTGGGTCATACGTTCGCGGTGCACAATGGTAACAAGTTCATTCCTGTTTATGTGACAGAGTTCATGGTAGGACATAAACTGGGCGAATTCGCACCTACCAGGAATTTCAAAGGACACTCCAGTAAGAAAATTGGTTAATCACTGCATGGCCTGAGGCCGTGTGACGAAAAAAAATAAAATGGAAGCGATAGCAAAACTGAATAACTACCCGACCTCTCCGCGAAAGATGCGTCTGTTGGCGGATCTCATTCGTGGAATGAAGGTGGAAAAGGCTTTAGCCATTCTCGATCATAATCCTAAGCATCCTGCGGTGCCGTTGCGCAAGCTGGTTCTTTCTGCCATCAGCAACTGGAAGCAAAAGAACGAAGGTCAGGATGAGAGCGGCCTGGTGGTAAAGACCATTTTTGTGGACGGAGCACGCGTGATCAAGCGTATGCGTCCCGCTCCTCAGGGTCGCGGATACAGGGTGCGCAAGCGCAGTAATCATGTGACAGTCATTGTGGATGTCCCCGGAATGAATGCGGAGGCGGCTTCAGAGACTTCCGAAAAGGCAACAACGAAATCAAAATCAAAAGCAGCTAAGACAAGCGCTGCATAATAACAATATTAACAACGCAATATGGGTCAAAAAACAAATCCAATAGGTGCCAGGTTAGGAATCATCCGCGGATGGGACAGCAACTGGTATGCCAGTAAAAAGGATTATGGTAACAAGCTGATTGAGGATGACAAGATCAGGAAATACCTGGATGCCAGGATCAGTAAGGGCGGAATCGCTAAGATAGTCATCGAGCGTACTCTGAATAAACTGATTGTGACCATCCACACTTCCAAGCCCGGTATCATCATCGGAAAGGGTGGTGGAGAGGTTGACAGGATCAAGGAAGAACTGAAGAAGCTTTGCGGAAAAGATGATGTTCAGATCAACATCCTCGAGATCCGCAGGCCTGAGTTGGATGCCAATATTGTGGGAGATACCATCGCCCGTCAGTTGGAAAACCGTATCAATTACAAGCGTGCCATCAAGATGGCGATCGCATCCGCACTGCGCATGGGCGCTGAAGGAATCAAGGTAAAGGTGAGTGGCCGTTTGGGTGGAGCGGAAATCGCCCGCGCGGAGGAGATCAAGCAAGGTCGTACGCCCTTACATACATTCCGTATGGATATTGATTATGCAAGCGTATTTGCGCTGACCGTTTATGGAAAGATCGGTATCAAGGTGTGGATCTGCAAAGGTGAAGTTTTAGGTAAGCGTGATCTCAATCCTAACGTGATGGCCGGCGGCGGTTCTAAGGAAGGCGGAGAGCGCGGAGGATTCGAAAGAGGCGACAGGGGTATGGACAGGAGAGGTCGCGGCGGTGATGACCGTAGAGGCGGTGGTGGCCGTGGAGGAAGAAGATAATATTGATAAACAAATTACAGGATATTGGCCGGAAGGCCGTTGAAAACAGGATAACATGTTACAACCGAAAAGAACCAAACACAGGAAAACCCAAAAAGGCAGGATGAAGGGTAACACCAAGCGTGGAGCCACCCTGGCCTTCGGAACTTTCGGGCTCAAGGCTTTGGATAGTGTATGGCTGACCAGCCGTCAGATCGAAAGCGCCCGTCAAGCCATGACGCGTCACATGAAGCGTGAGGGAAATGTATGGATCAGGGTATTCCCCGACAAGCCTATCACTGCCAAGCCCGCCGAGGTTCGTATGGGTAAGGGTAAGGGTAATCCGGAAGGATGGGCGGCCATCGTGGAGCCGGGTCGTATTTTGTTCGAGGCGGATGGCGTTCCTCAGCAGGTAGCCAAGGAGGCGTTCGAGCTTGCGGCGCAAAAGTTGCCGATCCTGACGAAGTTTGTCATCAGGCATGACTATAAAGCGTAATCGAAGATTTAAAGAATTATAAAACAATAACGATGTCTAAGAAGATCGATTTTCTGAAAAGCCTGGAAGGACTCAGCGAAGCTGATTTGCAGGCGAAGATCAGGGAAGATGAGCAGCGTATCAAGAAGCTAGGCTTCTCTCACGCCATCTCTCCGCTGGAGAATCCTCAAAGCATGCGTATGCTCAGAAGGGATATCGCCAGGATGAAAACGCAATTAAGGAAAATACAACTGGGATAAAAAAATAATGATGGAAGCAACAATCAAAGTGGAAAGAAACTTACGTAAGACCAGGATCGGTGTGGTGTCCAGCAACAAGATGGACAAGACCATCACGGTGAATGTGGAAAGGAAGATCAAGCATCCCCTGTACGGAAAGTTCCTTAAGAAGACCACCAAGTTTCATGCGCATGACGAGAAAAACGAATGCAGCATCGGTGACATCGTAAGGATCATGGAAACCCGTCCTCTCAGCAAGACCAAGCGCTGGAGGCTGGTGGAAGTAATTGAAAAAGTGAAATAATTAACGGGCTCCCCGGGGGCCGAAAAAAGAAATAAGATGATTCAGCAAGAAAGCAGACTGAACGTGGCTGACAACAGCGGTGCCAAAGAAGTTTTGTGTATCCGTGTATTGGGCAACAGCGGCCAGGATTATGCCAAGATCGGAGACAAGATCGTTGTGACTGTGAAAGATGCCATGCCGGCGGGTGGTATCAAGAAAGGCACGGTCAGCAAAGCGGTGATCGTACGTACCGTAAATAAACTTCGCAGGAAGGATGGTTCTTACATCCGTTTCGATGACAATGCCGTGGTGCTGCTGAATGCTTCCGATGAGCCAAGGGGTACCCGTATTTTCGGACCCGTAGCCAGGGAATTGAGGGATAAGGGTTATATGAAAATCATATCACTGGCTCCTGAGGTACTCTAATAATCGAATAACGTTCGCAACAAAGCGGAAATAAAAAGATAATAATGAACAAGCGTTTCAAACCCAAGTTTAACATCAGAAAAGGCGACTCAGTGGTAGTGATCACCGGGGACGACAAGGATCTCAAAAAGCCGCGCACAGTGCTGGAAGTGATGCCGGAAGAGGGTCGCATACTGGTGGAAGGCGTGAACATTGTGACACGTCACTCCAAGCCTACCGCCCAAAATACCAAAGGCGGTATCACCAAGAAAGAAGCTCCCATCGCTATCAGCAATGTGATGCTCTGGGACGGTAAAGCCGGAAAGCCCACCAAGGTGAAGCGTAGCAGGGAGAATGGTAAACTGGTGAGAATCGCCAAAAAATCAGGGGAGGTAATCAAGTAATGAGCACTACAATGAATAAGCCAAGGCTAGCGGAAAAGTACAAGAAAGACGTTGTACCCGCACTCATGAAGAAATTCAACTACAAAACCGTGATGCAAGCTCCCAGGCTGACCAAGATCTGTGTCAACAGGGGTGTGAACGGCGCTGTGGCTGACAAAAAACTGATTGATATCGCTATTGATGAGCTTAGCAACATCACTGGTCAGAAGGCGATAGCCACCATTTCAAAGAAGGATATCTCCAACTTCAAACTCCGTAAGAACATTCCTATCGGAGCCAGAGTTACCCTTCGTGGAGTGAAGATGTATGAGTTTCTGGACAGGCTGGTGTCAGTTTCCCTGCCACGTGTACGTGACTTCAAGGGTATCAATGACAAGTCATTCGACGGAAGAGGAAACTACACACTTGGTGTTACCGAGCAGATCATCTTCCCTGAAATTGATATAGACAAGGTGAACAAGATTACCGGTATGGATATCACTTTTGTCACCACTGCCAATACCAACGAAGAAGCGTTTGAACTGCTTCGTGAGTTGGGAATGCCTTTCAAAAACGTCAAACCAAATAATTAATAGATAGAATATGGCAAAAAAATCAGTTGAAGCCAGGCAAAGAAAAAGAGCTGCCATGGTTGAAAAGTATGCCGAGAAGAGAAAAACCTTGAAAGCTGCGGGAGACTACGCTGCATTGGACACACTCCCCAAGAACTCATCTTCTGTAAGGCTGAAGAACCGTTGCCAGCTTACCGGAAGACCGCGAGGTTACATGCGTCACTTCGGTGTTTGCCGTGTGATGTTCCGTGACATGGCATTGGCCGGAAAAATTCCGGGTGTCAAAAAAGCCAGCTGGTAATTTCAATTGGTGAATTTCAAACATTAATAACTACAATTCAATAATACAATGGTTACAGATCCCATAGCAGATTATTTGACACGCATTCGCAACGCGCAGATGGCTAACCACCGCATTGTGGAAATTCCTGCCAGCAATCTGAAAAAGCGTATCACAGAGATCCTGTACGACAAGGGCTATATCCTCAAGTATAAATTCGAGGACGATGACAAGCAAGGCTTGATCAAGATAGCTTTGAAATATGATCCTACCACCAAGCTGCCGGCCATCCGCAGTCTGGAAAGGGTCAGCCGTCCCGGTCTCCGTACTTACGCCAAGCCTGAAGAATTCAGAAGAGTGAGAAACGGATTGGGCGTTTCAATCGTTTCCACATCCAAAGGAGTGATGACCGACAAAGAAGCCAAGGCGATGAATGTGGGTGGAGAGGTGCTTTGCAATATTTTCTAATTAACTGAACACATCCGATACATTAAGCCAACACTATACTAGGCTGACCGGTCGGAATAAAAAACAAAATATGAGTCGTATAGGAAAAAAGCCGGTTGACGTCCCATCAGGAGTTACTGTCACGGTATCTAAAGACAACGTCGTTTCAGTGAAAGGCCCTAAAGGTGAATTGAAGCAGTCCATTGACAGGGATATCGTGATTGAAGTGAAAGAGGGCAAGGTGGAATTCACGCGGCCGACTGAGCAGATTCGTCATCGTGCTATGCATGGTCTTTATCGCTCCCTGCTTTTCAACATGGTAAAGGGTGTTACGGAAGGTTATGAGAAGAAGCTTGAGTTGGTGGGTGTGGGTTACAAAGCTGCCAGTCAGGGAAACATTCTGGATTTGGCCTTGGGGTATTCTCACAACATCATTTTCGAGATTCCAAAGGAATTGAAGGTATCTACAGCGCAGGAAAAGGGACAAAATCCGATCATCACGCTGGAGAGTATCGACAAACAATTGCTTGGTCAGGTATGCGCCAAAATCCGCAGTCTGCGCAAGCCGGAGCCTTACAAAGGTAAAGGTGTGAAATTCGTGGGTGAGATATTGAGGAGAAAAGCAGGTAAGTCTGCAGGTAAGTAATAGACATTAATTAAATCATTCGTTCAACATTCCGGCAGTATCGGAATAAAAAACAGGACCATGAACAATAAATCAAGCGCCAGGCAAAAGATAAAGTATCGCATTCGCAAGAAAATCAGCGGTACGGGAACTTTGCCAAGGCTTTCAGTATTCAGGAGCAACTCCGACATTTATGCCCAGCTGATTGATGATGACAAGGCTGTTACCATCACGGCTGCTTCCTCACGTCAGAAAGACATCGCGGCTCAAAAAGCGGCCAAGACGTCGAAGTCAAAGATGGTGGGCGAGGCCATTGCGAAAAAGGCGATGGACCTTGGGTTCAAAAAAGTTGTTTTTGACCGCAACGGCTATCTCTACCATGGTAGGGTCAAGGCTGTGGCTGAGGGAGCACGCGAAGCAGGACTGGAATTCTAATATTAAATTATCAATCGAGAATACATGTCAAAATTAGTTGTAAACAAGATGAAGGCCGGAGACCTTGAGTTGAAAGAAAAGGTAGTGGCCATCAATCGTGTGGTGAAGACAACCAAAGGAGGTCGCACATTCAGCTTTTCCGCCCTTGTGGTGGTAGGTAACAGTGCCGGTGTGGTAGGTCATGGTCTTGGTAAGGCCAAGGAAGTGCAGGAGGCTATCACAAAAGGCATCGAAGATGCCAAGAAAAACCTGATCAAGGTTCCTGTGATGCATGGTACTATCCCGCATGACCAGCTCACCAAGGAAGGTGCTGCCAAGGTTTTGATCAAGCCTGCGGCACATGGTACGGGTGTGATCGCCGGAGGTAGCATGCGTGCTGTTCTGGAGGCTGCCGGTATCACCGACGTTCTGGCTAAAAATCTCGGTTCCGCCAATCCGCACAACGTGGTGAAAGCCACCTTCAAGGCGTTGGCAAGCCTGAGGGAGCCGGTTTCCGTCTCCAAAACAAGGAACATCTCATTGAAAAAAGTTTTTAACGGATAAAATTCGGGTAACCGACAGCGTTATGAAAAAGATAAGAGTGACCCAAATTAAGAGTACCATCGACAGGCCGGAGCGTCAGAAAAGGACGATGATCGCCCTTGGTCTCAAGAAAATGAATGCCGCCGTTGAAGTGGAGGCTACTCCCCAGATTTTGGGTATGGTTCGTAAAGTGGAACACCTGGTCAAGGTGGAACAGCTTTAATTGACCTTCGATTATTGCAGATATCCCGGTCATGAACCGGATTGTTCAAGCGAGGGGTGATTCCCCGCAAGTATAAAATCAAAAACATGAAACTTCATTCACTGAAGCCTGCTAAAGGCTCCACGCACAAAGAAAAAAGACTGGGCCGCGGAGAGGCCAGCGGAAAGGGCGGAACTTCCACAAAAGGTAACAAAGGTGGACAAAGCCGTGCCGGTTATAAGAGCAAGATGGCTCACGAGGGAGGTCAGATGCCCATACAGCGCAGGATTCCCAAGCGCGGATTCAACAACATCCACCGTATTGAATACAAGGTCTTCAATATTGGCCAAATGGACCATTTCGCTGAAAAATACGGCATCTCCGATTTCAATATGGAGAATCTCTACGTTAATAACCTGATCAGCCAAAAGGATAAGGTCAAGATCCTTGGAAATGGTGAAATCAAGGGAAAATACCATTTCAAAGTCAACGCTATCAGTGAAAAGGCCAAATCGGCCATTGAAGCTGCTGGCGGGACAGTAGAAATTGTGAAATAAATACACGATATTTGTTGCACTCACGGCATAATCCGCTGATTGACAACCTAAACTGCTATCATTCGTGAAGAAATTCATTACCACTCTCAAAAATATCTGGAGCATAGAAGATCTGCGCCGCAAGATTCTGGTTACGTTGATGCTTCTCTTTGTCTACAGACTTGGTTCATACATTGTTTTGCCGGGTATAGACCCCAACGAGTTGGATAACCTGCAACAAAGCTCCAAAGAAGGTATGCTGGGTTTGCTGGACGCCTTCGTAGGAGGCGCCTTCTCCAAGGCATCTATTTTCGCTCTGGGTATCATGCCTTACATCTCCGCCTCTATTTTTATGCAGCTGATGACCATTCTGGTTCCTCAGATGGCTAAGATTCAAAAGGAAGGCGAGAGTGGCAGAAAGAAAATAAATCAGTGGACAAGGTACCTGACTGTTTTAGTCACCGCATTCCAGGCTGCCGCTTATATTGGATACCTGAAGAGTCCGGGTAATGCCCAGGCGCTGATTCCTGCCTATTCGGGGTTTTTCTGGATCTCTACCATCGTGGTCCTTACTGTCGGAACCCTCTTCGTAATGTGGCTGGGTGAGAAAATAACCGACAAAGGATTGGGCAACGGTACCTCCCTGATCATCATGATCGGAATTCTGGCCAGACTACCCATTTCCTTCTCGCAGGAGTGGTCATCAAGGTACTCCAACAATGCCGCAGGTGGTATTCTCATCATGTTGATTGAAATCGTTCTCCTGGTAGCCGTTATTATGGGATTGATCATGTTGGTCCAGGGGACCCGCAGAGTGCCCGTAAGTTATGCCAAGCAGATTGTCGGAAATAAGCAACTTGGAGGAGCCAGAAATTTCTTGCCTCTTAAGGTCAACTCCGCAGGAGTGATGCCCATCATCTTTGCCCAGGCGATTCTATTCCTTCCTACCATTTTCACCGGATTTACAGGAGAAGGATGGGCCAGCTATTTTACAGATCAGAAAAATATCGTTTACATGATCGTGTATTCTGTCTGTGTTATCGCATTCACCTTCCTTTATACAGCTCTGATCTTCAATCCCAAGCAAATGGCGGAAGACTTGAAGCGAAATAACGGATTCATCCCCGGAGTGAAACCCGGTCAGCCTACGGCAGATTACATCGGAACCATCATGGATCGTATCACTCTGCCTGGCGCGGTTTTACTTGCCCTGGTGGGTATATTGCCCGGAATATTCGAACTCGTCTTAAATATGCAAACAGGTTTCGCTTCATTCTATGGAGGAACCTCCCTGCTCATTATGGTGGGTGTGATTCTGGATACTCTGCAGCAAATTGAAACACAATTGCTGATGAGGCAATATGATGGTCTCATGAGCAGCGGAAGGATTCAGGGAAGACAGGCAGTACCTTCAGGAATGTAATGTCTTTTGAAAATATTTAAAAAAACCCTGACGCTTCAACGTTAGGGTTTTTAATATCCGACATATTCATGGTCAATATCAAAACTAAAGAAGAAATAGAGTGCATGCGGGAAAGTTGCCTGCTGGTTGGTCAGGCCCATGCCCAGGTCATCCCTTATATAAAACCGGGAATTAGTACACAAAGGTTGGATGAAATCATCGAAGAATTCATTTTGGATATGGGTGCGAAGCCTTCCTTCAAGAATTACCACGGCTATCCCTATGCTTCATGTATTTCAGTAAATGATGCCGTAGTGCACGGTTTTCCATCAAATGATCCGATCATTGAAGGAGATGTCATTTCAATAGATATAGGCGTTTATAAAAACGGATTTCATGGTGACAGCGCTTATTCTTATGCGTTAGGTCCTGTTTCGGATGACATCAGGAAATTGCTAAAGGTGACGAAGGAATCCCTATATCTTGGGATTGAAAAGGCGGTCCATGGAAGCCGAATCGGAGATGTGGCGGCTGCCATTCAGGAACATACTGAGAAAAAGAATGGGTTCGGCGTGGTTAGGGAATTGGTGGGACATGGGCTTGGGAGAGAGCTGCATGAAGATCCCCAGGTCCCTAACTATGGTAAGAAAGGAACCGGTATGATTTTACGGGAAGGAATGGTGATTGCCATTGAGCCAATGATCAACCTTGGTGTCAGGCAGGTATTCACGGATAAGGATGGTTGGACGGTAAAAACCAAAGACGGTAAAGTTTCCGCACATTTTGAACACGATGTATGTGTGGCTAAAGGGAAGGCAGACATATTATCTTCTTTTGATTTGATAGAATTAGCCGAAAAAAGGAACACTCTGCTGGTTTCCGATTATTAAATCAATTCCATGATGTCCAAAGGCAGACTCATTGTGATAGGAGGTGGTGCAGCAGGCTTTTTTTGCGCTGTCAATGCGGCGAGATTGCATCCCGGATTGGAGGTATCGATTTTCGAGAAGTCCGGTCAACTTTTATCCAAAGTAAAGATTAGTGGTGGTGGAAGGTGTAATGTGACTCATGCCTGCAGCAGCATAGCCGATATGTCCCGGAATTATCCAAGGGGGGGACAGTTTCTTAAGAAAGCCTTTCATCATTTTTTTGTGCAGGATACCATTGATTGGTTTTCAGAAAGAGCGGTTGATCTAAAGACCGAAGCGGATGGCAGAATGTTTCCTGTAACGGATGATTCCCGCACAGTGATAGACTGCTTGCTGAGGGAGGCGGAAAAATACGGAGTCAGGATTTTCATGGGGAGGGCTGTTACTGCATTAGAAAAGATTGCCGGACTATGGCAGGTACAGACCGGATATGAGACCCACGAGGCGGAATGGGTCTGTGTCGCCGCCGGAGGTTTCCCCAAAATTTCCCAGTTTGACTGGATCAGCCGGATAGGCCACCAAATCAGTCAACCGGTGCCTTCACTTTTCACGTTCAATATGCCGGACTCCTCCCTGAAAAAATTGATGGGGGTGACTGTTCCTGAAGTCAAGGCTAAAATTGTCGGGTCGGATTTTGAGCAAAGAGGCCCCCTGCTGATTACCCATTGGGGATTGAGCGGGCCCTCTGTACTCAAACTTTCAGCATGGGCGGCAAGGGAATTGCAGACTTGCAATTATCATTTTTCGGTTTGCATCAATTGGGTGCCTGAATATCATCAGGTAACAGTCAAAGAGCAAATGCTGGCACATAGGTCATTGCATGGTAAGCAAAAGATCTATGGTAAGAATCCCTTCAGTTTGCCTGTCCGACTATGGGACTACCTGTTATCGGAAATCGGAATACCTGAGGACCAGAGGTGGTCAGAGCTTTCCGCCAAAGACCAGAATCTGCTCGCCAGGAATTTGACGCAGTCGGTTTATGAAATCAAGGGAAAGACCACTTTCAAGGAAGAGTTCGTGACGGCAGGAGGGGTGAGGCTGGAGGAAGTGGATGTTAGCCGAATGGAAAGCAGGCTGCATTCCGGACTTTTTTTCGCTGGAGAAATCCTCGATCTGGATGGGGTCACCGGAGGGTTTAATTTTCAGGCTGCCTGGACTACGGCCTATATTGCAGCAAAGTCAATATCATGAGGGAATGCCGGCGTTTTCCCGGCTTGCCCGCATTTAATGCTAAATTTGTCGGGGTGAAAAAACTTGACATCTATATCCTGAAGAAGTTTCTCGTTACCTTCTTCTTTTGCCTTTTGCTGATGACGGCCATTGTAGTGGTGGTAGATATCAGTGAAAAAACAGATGACTTCATCAAATCCGGACTCCCGGCATGGAAAATAGTGACCGATTATTATTTCGGCTTTATTCCCAGGATTGACTCCATGCTTTTCCCTTTGTTCACCTTCATTTCAGTCATCTTCTTCACTTCGAAGATGGCCGGCAGAACTGAAATTGTAGCCATACTCAGCAGCGGGGTCACGTTCAGGCGTTTTTTACGTCCTTATTTGGTGGGCGGGTTCCTGTTAAGCTTACTCTTATGGTTCGGTCATCAGATCTGGGTGCCCAGGGCTAACCGAAAGTGGAGCGAGTTTGAGCGGAATTATGTTGATGTGAATTCGGTCTTAGCCTCTTATGGCAAGACCTCCTATAAACAGAATATTTTTTTCAGGGAAGATCCCCGGACGTTTATCGCCATCAAGGGGTATGATACCATATCCAAAACGGGCAATGGATTCAGTATGCATAGGTTCAAGGATGGGAAACTGGAGTACAACGTCAGGGCATTGAATTTTTCCTGGGATTCCGTCCGGCAGGACTGGAAGCTTCAAAATCTCGTGGAGCGTAAGTTTTTTCAGGTTTTTGAATCCGTAACCAAAAAGGATAGTCTGCATCTGAAAGCGAGCTTTAACCCCAGGGTGCTCAGAAAGGAGGATTATTTGAAAGATCAAATGACCACATCTGAACTCAATGACTTTATCCGTTTGGAAAAACGTCGTGGTTCAGAGTTGATCAATGTGTTTCTGGTGGAGAGACACAACAGGGATGCCATTCCTTTTTCAGTACTGATTCTGACCCTTATCGGTGCCATCCTGGCTTCCCGGAAGATCAGAGGAGGCAGCGGCATGCATCTGGCTATGGGAGTGGCCATCAGCATGCTATATATCCTGGCGGGGCGATTCACACTGGTCTTTGCTACAAAGGGTAATCTCTCGCCCATTCTGGCGGCCTGGTTACCCAATTTGCTCTTTGCGGCCCTGGCCCTTTATCTATACAAAAGAGCTCCCAAATGATACAGATGTTTAACAGCCTTTTTGCTTAAACTTTTGTTGGTCAAACCGCGGCAGCTTAATTTTGTGCATCTTTTGAGGCTCACTGCCGGATGAAGGATCGAGTCACCAATATTTTTCAAGGCTTAAAGCCAAAAACTGACGTCTATGGGTATTATCAAGGATAGGTTCAAAGAGAGTGCCGACAATATTTCGGCCGAAATAAAAGACCTGCTAAAAGAGCATGGTAATAAGAAAATAGGGGAGGTTACACTTTCCCAGGTATATCAGGGAATGCGTGGAATCACCGGACTTGTGACGGAAACCTCTTTGCTAGATGCACAGGATGGGATTCGCTTCAGGGGATATTCGATTCCTGAATTACAGCAGAAGCTACCAAAGGCACCGGGAGGTTCAGAGCCTTTGCCTGAAGGATTGTTTTATCTGATGCTGGTGGGTAGGCTTCCTTCCGATGAAGACGTACAGCATCTTACCAGTGTATGGCAGCGCCGAAGTCATGTCCCCAATCATGTATTTTCCACCATCGAAGCCCTTCCCGTCAATACCCATCCCATGACCCAGTTTGTAGTGGCCATCATGAGCCTACAAACTGAAAGTCATTTCTCCAAGCGTTATGCCAAAGGCATGAACAAGAAAGAATACTGGGATGCGGTGTTCGATGACTCGATGGATCTGATCGCAAGACTACCCAGGATTGCTGCATACATTTACCGCAGGAAATATAAAGGGGGAGAACATATACAGCCCAATGGCTTACTCGATTGGGCGGGTAACCTGGCCCACATGATGGGTTACGAGAATGAGGATTTCAAGGAACTGATGAGGCTGTATCTTACCATTCATGCCGATCATGAAGGGGGTAATGTTTCCGCTCACACCACCCATCTCGTGGGCTCTGCGCTAAGTGATCCCTATCTCTGTTTTGCTGCGGGCATGAATGGATTGGCAGGTCCTTTGCATGGGTTGGCTAACCAGGAAGTTATCAAGTGGATATTCGAGATGAGGGAACACATTGGATCCGACGTTCCTTCCAAAGCTCAGATAGAGGAATATGTGAAAAAGACGCTTAGCGAGGGCAAGGTAGTTCCCGGTTATGGTCACGCCGTTTTGCGTAAGACAGATCCTCGATTCACCGCTCAAATGGAATTCGGAAAGAAGCATATGCCTGATGATCCGCTGGTACAAACAGTTTGGAACATTTATGAGGCTGTTCCTCCGATTCTTCAGTCCATGGGTAAGATCAAAAATCCATGGCCTAATGTGGATGCTCACAGCGGTGCATTACTGGTGCATTATGGAATGGTGGAATATGAATTCTATACTGTGCTTTTCGGAGTTTCAAGGGCGCTGGGTGTTCTTGCCAGCCTCTGCTGGGACAGGGCGTTGGGTTTCCCCATTGAAAGGCCGAAATCAATCACAACAGACCTTGTAAAATCCTGGTTGGATGGTAAAGGTGAAATCTGGGGTGAATAAAACGCTTAACGGACTTTTCTGAAGCGCGAATAAATATCTGAATAAAAAATAACTCCTGCCTGGTTATCAAACCAGGCAGTGTTGTAATGTACAATTAGTCCGGCTTTTCTTTCGGCTTTCACAGAGATAGGCTTTTGTTGCAGCAGGCAGCCTTTTTCTGTGAGCGTATCGATTGCAATCCTGTTGTGTTCCAATAGCAGATGAGCCAGCTCGACAGGCTTCTCCAATCTCATGCAGCCGTGGCTGAAAAAACGGCTTCTTCGCGCGAACAGCTCCTTTCCCGGTGTGTCATGCAGGTATACAGCGAAAGGGTTGTCAAAATCGAATTTAACAGTGCCCAAAGCATTGTCGCATCCTGTAGACTGTCTGATCACAAAGGGGAAATAGGAAGTGCTTAATCCTTGCCAGTTGATGGAGTAGGGATTCACGATCCTGCCCTGCCGGTTTAAGACCTGATAATTTCCCCTCTCCAGATACCGTATATCCTTCCTTATTTCCGGAAGCATCTCACGGGTTGCGATTTTATGAGGCACCATCCAGAAGGGGTATAATACCAATTCGTCAATGATACCTGTGAGCATCGGGGTAGGGGTACTTGGTTTACCTACTATGACCTTACTTTCCAGTACTATGTTTCCATTCTGATATGTCCATAATCTGGCTGCGGGAATATTCAGGATTAGGGTCATTTCTTTTTTTCTCAGTTCTCCGGACCAACGAATGAAATCAAGGCTTGCCTCAAGTTCCCTGATCCTTGTGGAGAGCGGTATGTTAATCGCATTCAGCGTCCTTTTGCCTATTTTCCCATCCGGCTCCAGATCAAACATCAGCTGCGTTTTTTTTATGGCATTTTGGAAAAGGGCGGAATCTGTATAATCTGATTTATCATCAATGAGTTGAAGTTGTGCCAGTCTTTGGATAATGCGGATACTGTCTGATTTTGTTTTTGGTTTTCTGACAACTATATCTGAAAAGGCGGGTGATTGTGTAATGTTCAATAATTGATTGAGCATTTTCTTCAGACCTTCATATTCGGGACTATGGGGATTCAATTTTTGAAGAGTGGCATTCAGATTTTTTGAAAGGAGTGCATCACGTAATAGTCGGCCAGAAGAGGGTAAGCGGCATTCAAACGGCAGGCCCTCATTTCCGAATGAAGGCTTCCGGCTGCCGCACTGCAAGGAGATCATGAGTCCCAATGCAGCTTTGGTTAATTGCATGTCCTGCAACAGGCTATCTTCCTTTGTAAGTGCAGCCACATGGTCAGAAGAATCAATGAGTATGCTTATGCCTGCCTGCCGAGCCTGTCTGATATGTTTCAATAATACAGGTATTTCACCTGAGTTATGCCAGAGGTATTGACTGTCGGCAAGTTGGTAATAGGAATCAACTCCTTCCTGTAGTCGGCTGTCTGCCAGGGTCCGGAAGTAGGAGGGTGGTATTTTTTGTGCAAATGAAAAGAAGGGGAATTGGGCAGCCAATATCATGATGGCGCATTGCCATAGTATACGCTCGATTGGTATTTTGTATTCATGATAAGTCGGTTTCATGCTGCCTGCATTGAAAATAAAGTTAAACAAAGCCATTCATAAAAGAAAAGTCCCCGCACACGCGGGGACAAGCCGGATACTTCATTTTGGTTAGCACTATTTTACGGAAACCGTCTTGAAAGGAGTTTGTTTTTTCTCGGCTTCCATTTTTGGTAGCGTGACATTCAAGACGCCGTTCTCATAACGGGCATCAATATTTTCCAACTTCACATCATCAGGAATGGTGAAACTTCTGGAAAAAGAAGTATAATTATATTCTTTACGGGTGAATTTTTCTTCCCTCTCTTCCTGGCTTTCTTCCTTCTCTGAACTGATGGTCATCATGTTGCCTTCAATCTTGATATCGAAGTCTTCTTTGCCAAGTCCCGGGGCTGCCAACGATACCAGATAGTGATTGTTTTGCTCGGTCACATTCACGGCAGGGACTGTCAGTACTTTGCTCCATTTGGCGCCGCCATCAAACCACTCGTTCCAAGGTTTGAAGAAATCGTCAATCAGTGAGGGAGTCATAAGGCTTTTAGAAAGTGATTTTGTAGACATTTTGTTTAGTTTATAGGGATGAACAATTAATTTCGGGACAAACTTAAGGGAGGTACTAAGGCTGAAAAATGATCTTGATTATTCCGGATCATGATTGCAATCAGTATCGACGCACTACATTACGATATCTTCCGGAACTTTACCATTCGTTCTCTTCTCGCCCAGGAAACCGGACTTCAAATGATCCAGCCTGCTCTTAGCTTCACTGATGATGTTTTCCGCATCCGTAAGCATTTTTTCCCCTTTGGTCTTGAGTTGTTGTGTGGCTTCCTTTCCTTTCCGGGAAGTGAGGAAGTAAGCTGCCGCTCCGGCAACTGCGGCTCCCGCCGCGAACGCTGCCAACAATTGTTTATTCTTTTCCATGACTTTATGATTTTATGAGGGCAAGATAATCATACCGCAAGGGGAAAGTCATGACCTAGGATAACCTCGGTATTGATTGTTGTCAGGATTGCTCAGGGATTCTGACGTTTTTTTTGCTCTTGTTTCTTGAAGTACCTTTTAAACAAGAAATTGTTTTGTAGTGCTTTCATGTCTTCCTCAAAGGCCTTGGTTCCTTTTTCAAGATTTTCAATCGCCCGGCTTAATCTTTCCGCTGACTGCTTGTCTTTGAGCAAAAGATTAAGGCTTCCATCTCCCTGATTGACATCCTTTCCTATATTATCTGCAATTTCATGAATGCTATTAGCAAGGCTATCTGCCTCGATTCCGACCCGGCTCATCTGCGCAATCATGTCTTCGATTCCGTCGGCAATTCCGGTATCCCTGATAATCTTTCCAAGACTTCCTTTTCCACTTTTGATATCGCTGACAATGCTTTCAAGGTCAATCATCAGGTCATGGAGACTTCTGCTAGCCTGATTGAATTCAGAAAAAGTGCTTTTCACATTCCGAGGCAGACTGGTGTCTTCCAATATGGCCCACACCGCCTTACTTTCGTTGATTCTGCTTACCGTGGTTTTCAGCGATGAAGCGATGGAATATAGGTCGCTGTTGGTTTTGCTCAAGATCCGCAGCATTTCGTCAGTATCGGAAGAGGCCAAGCCGGATAGAATATCTCCGCTTTGTACCGGCTCTGCAGGCTCATCAGCCGGTTCGATATTTATCAGTTTGTTCCCCATCAGTCCATCCGTTCCGATGGTGGCCGTAGCATTTTTACGGATGTGTTTTCGTATTTCATCCTCCAGCCTCATGGTGACTTCGATGGTCGTGTCATTCAATATCTTGATGTCCGTCACTGTTCCTGCGTCAATTCCTGCAAAACGGACATTGTTACCCCACATCAATCCTCTGGCATTACTGAATCTGGCCTTGAGCTCAAACGTTTTTCCAAATAGGCTCTGGTTTTTCCCAATCATATAAAGAAGCAGTATCAGGAAGCCCAATCCTGCCATCACAAAAATTCCAAGCTTTACATGATTGATTGTCTGTCTTGCCATCATTGAAAAAATTGATTGATTAAAGGATCGGGCATTTGGGCAAGTTCCTCATATTTTCCGCTTGACTGGCACTTGCCGTTCAGTAATACCGCAATCCTGTCAGCAGTCAGTTTTATACAGTTCATGTCATGTGAGATGATCAGGGAAGCGGTGTTGTATTTCCGGCTGATTTCCACCATGAGATTGCTGATTTCCCTGCCGGTAATCGGGTCTAGTCCGGTGGTAGGCTCATCATATAATAAGATTTGCGGCTTAAGAATCAAGGTTCTGGCAAGTGCGATCCTCTTTCTCATTCCTCCTGATAATTCAACGGGCATCATGTCTATCGTATGCGCAAGGCCGACATCTGTAAGTGCATCCATGACCATTTGGTTGATACTTTTCTGGTCAGTCCTGAGCCAATGTCTTCTTAAGGGAAACTCAAGATTTTCCCGAACCGTCATTGAATCGTACAGTGCATTGCTTTGAAACAGAAAGCCCACCTTCGCCCTAAGTTTGTCCAGTTCATCATTATCCAATTGAGTTACCTCCCTTCCTAATACCTCTATGCTACCTTCGTCCGGCTCCAATATTCCTATGATACATTTTATGAGTACTGATTTTCCTGAACCTGACTTGCCAAGAATCGCGAGACTTTCGCCTTCAAATAAATCCAGGTCCAGGCGGTCCAGCACCTTGTTATGACCAAAAGACTTGCTGAGTCCTCTGATTCTGATGATCTCCCTTGGTCGATTATTTGATTCTTTTTCCATTGGACCTGTCAGTTTAAATTCAGGAGATCGGTTATTTGTACGGCAACGAGGTCAATCAGAAAGACCATCACTGAGGATACCACGACGGCAGAGTTGGCGGATTTGCCCACACCTTCAGTCCCTTTGCTGGAATGGTATCCTTTGTAACAGCCTACGATGCCTATGGCAAAGCCGAAGAAAAAAGTCTTGATAAAGGCAGGAATCACATCTCCATAGACAAGAATATCCGTAACCTGAAAGTAGAACAGCCGAAAACTGGTATATCCTCTTATGTTCACTCCTATGTAGGAGCCATAAAGGCCAATCGCATCAGCCAGCAGAGCCAGAATGGGTAACATGAGCGTAGCTGCCAAAACTCTTGATACAACGAGATATTTGAACGGGTTGGTGCCTGACACCTCCATGGCATCGATTTGTTCCGTTACCTTCATGGACCCTAATTCGGCTCCCATGCTGCTCCCGATCTTTCCTGCAAATATCAGCGCCGTGATCACAGGGCCTAGTTCCCGAATGATGGCAATGGAAATCATGGCGGGAAGCTGCGATTCTACGCCATATTCTATGAGTGATGGCCTTAGCTGAATCGTAAGAACCAGTCCCATGATAAAGCCTGTCAGCCCGATTAAGGGTAGGGATTGATAACCTATGATAAAACACTGACGGAAAAATTCCCTGAATTCATATCGGGGTCTCAGGAATTGGCCGATGAACCGCCCCGTGAAGGCTGCTATACCTCCCGCTTCTTCCCAAAAAGCTGTTTTGTTTTTACCCATGCCGGGCTAAAATTCAGGTCAATAATATCTGAAAATACTGAATAAACTCAATACCGACATTGACAATTGTCAAAACGAATAGCAGGGGCTCCCGTTAAATAGCCCCTTCGCCCCTGAGTTGGGTAGTAGTTAGGATGATCAGTGAGCTCAGCATCAAATAATAGATACAGAGCATCAGGGATTGAGGTATCAGCATCAATTGCATGATTATCCAGATACCCAGGACAATCCCGCTGGCATAACAGTAGAGGAGTGCGTTGTAGTTGTTAGTAAGTATCTTATAGAGAGCCAGGGTCGACAAGCCAAAATTGACGACTATCATCAGGATTCCGGGTATCAGGAAACTGCTGAAGGGCGTTCCATTCAATAAAGACAACTGTAGGCCGAATCTTCCTCCCTCCGGATTGCTGATCATGAAAAGCCCCGTGACCACCGAGGTCAGTGCAAGTAATAACAACATGGCAATCAATATCACTCTCATACTTAACGTTCAGCTGCAAATAAAAAATTTGAATATCGAAATAACATGATTCCCGTCATGATGCTGGGTAGAAGTCATCAGCAGCCCGGATTGAATTCTGCCTAAATTTGTAGAGTCAGTTTCATTCAAACAGGTACTGAAGAACATTTTCACAAAATTACATATATGATTTCAAATTCAATTGCCGGCTACTTTCTTTCTGAAATGGAGGGCTGGCAGGACAGCCTTGAATTCTATGACAAGGAAATGGTCCGTTCCGACGAGCTGCTGAAGGTCATTATCCAAATGAATACGGTACCCGGTTTGGCAGGAAGAGTAGAGGAGTTCATGGGTCGTTTTAAAGCGATACAAGAAGAAATGAAGAGCCTGGAGGCGAGCATTTTAGCGGCAGAGGGTGACCTGATCAAAGATGAGGAGCCCATCTCTAATGACGTGATTTCAGATGCCATCAGCCTTCAGCAAAAGGAATTTAGAAGCCGGATGCATATTCTCGAGAACCGCTACCTTGAGTTGAAATATGAGTGCGACAGCTTTATCGCAGAAACACTGATTGTCCAAAACAAAAAATCCGGTTAGGAGGATTTTGGGGTATTTAAATCCTCAGGGTGGTCTTTATTTCTTTTCATGATCAGGATGATTTCCTCATCCGTAGTCTGGCTGAAGTCCAGATAAAACTGACCGATGCCATCCATGCCGGGTACCTCCGTTACGGAAATCACCTCGGCTCCCGCATTTTCAAGCTTTTGTCTTGCCGAGGTGGAAATAACCGGCACGGCAATGATCAGCCTGCGGGGATTTGATTTTTTTACCAAAGGGATAGCTGCCCATAGCGTATTACCCGTAGCCACGCCATCATCCACAATCATTACGGTCTTATTTTGCAAATCAGAGAGCTTGCCCGCTCCCGGAAACTTATTTTTCATTTCATCAAGTCTTCGCCTGATTTTCCATGTTTCTTCCATTACGTATTCAGGGCTGACATTCTCATGAGGTACCAGAAACCGGTCATACGGGCTTACTGCACCAATGGCATATTCTTTGTTATTGGGGTGCCCCAGTTTTTTTACCAGTATGATATCCATTGGAACATTCAAGACTTTTGCCACCTCATAGGCGACAGGTACACCGCCCCTTGGTACAGCCAGAATGATGGTATCCGAATCTTTCAGGCTCAGCGATTTTGAAGCGAGTTGCACGCCTGCGTCAATACGGTCCTTAAACATTTCAGTCGTTATTATCAGGTCTTTTCAGTTTGCAAAAGTACCCTGCTTTAGTAATTCATATCATGATGAATATCATTCTGCCGATTGAGGGCGCTCAAAACTTTCAGCAATTTTCCATTTTTAATTTGTTGAAAAATCGGTGCACCATGACAACACAGATATTTCAAAAAGATGAACAAATCAAAGAGGAAGTAATCAGGCATTTGCAGTGGCAACCCGGTTTGGAAATTGAAGACATGAAGGTTTCCGTTCAAAATGGGGTGGTTGCTTTACACGGTGTTGTGGGAAGTTATTTTGACAAAATGCGAGCTGAGATGGCGGTGCGTGAGGTTTTAGGAGTGATGGCGCTGGTAGAGGGGTTGAAAGTTGCTATAAAGGGTGAACAGGGAAAAACCGATGAGGAGCTTGCGGAAGCGGTCTTATTTGTCCTGAAGAATAATATGGCGGTGCCTTATGAACAAATTAGGGTCAAGGTGGAGCAGGGAGTAGTGACACTGGAGGGGCATGTGGAGTGGGAGTTCCAGCGAAACGCCGCTGCAAAAGCCGTGATGCCTGTCAAAGGATTGCGTCAGTTGATAAGTCTTATCAAGGTCACTCCTAAAATCAAGATCAGGGATGTATGGTCGGAGATAAATTCAGCCCTTCACAGAACAGCATCCATAGATGCGGAAAGGATTCACGTTACCGTCGACGGGAGTCATATCACCCTCAGGGGCAAGGTGAGGTCTAATGCGGAGAAAGAAGATGCGGAACAGGCGGCATGGTGTACGCCCGGAGTCACCCATGTGGATAGTTTTCTTCAAGTTGAATCCGAGCACGCAACAGTATTTTGATAATTAACGGTCCATTTAAAATTCATTTTATGAAACATAAATTTCCAACTGCCCAGGAAGCCATTCGGTTGATAAAGCTGAACAATGATAAGCATTGCATTTCAGCATTGCTTTCCCTTAAGCATATTTCACCCGGTCAAAGGGAGGATTGGAACAGCCTCGACAAGATGATGAAAGAGATTTTCGAAATCACGGATGGGATACCCGGAATGAATCAAGGAGCATTCAAGGATAGTTTGGCAGAGCTGTTTCGGTCTGTCAAATTCAACAGGAATGACAAGGGATTGGGTATTTATATTTCAGAAACCATGTTTCGATTCATGACTTTTCCTTTTGAAGTGAAAGAAAGGTTGGTGTTGGGAGGATCTTTTCAGATCAAAGAGTTGCATATGCTAAGGCAATATGCGGTAGAATACACCGTATTGTATTTGAGTGAGAAAAAGGCAAGGCTTTTTGCCGGTACTGATGGCTCTCTTACGGAACTGATGGATGGTAATTTTCCCTTGCTGCATACTGACCAGTATGAATATGAACATCCCTCCAGAAGCAGTTCTTATGCCGGAAACTCCCATCTCAAAGCCTTTGAGAAAGACCGATCCGTGATAGAAAAGATCAGATTTGAGGATTTTGTCAGAGACATCAGCAAACATTTGCATGGATACCTTTCTACTGAATCCATTTTCATTCTTTGTGGAAGCAAAGCCGGTACGGCTTCATTTCTGAATCATTCCGAATTCGGTGACAAGGTTATTTCGGTTATACATGGCTGTTATGATTGGTTTGATGTGAATGAATTCAAGGAATTGATCTGGCCTTTGATGCAATCCAATATTCAAAAACGGTTGGCCGGTATCCTGGAGGAATTCAAGGAAAGGATGGGTGAGGGATTTTCAGAGGAAGGGATGGTCCAGGTTTGGAATGCGGTTCTGGAGGGAAGGGTGCAAACCCTATTGGTTGAAAACGGTTATGAGACAGGAGGCTATCTCGATTCACTTACTCCCAATATTTTCAGGCCGGGACTTGCACCTGCTGCGGAACGATATATGCCTTATGCCGTCAATGAACTGGTTTCACTGGCAGACAAGAAGGGAAGCAGGGTAGTGTTTGTGGAGGAGGGTCGGCTACCGCAAGGCGACCATGTAGCCGCTATTTGCCGTTATTGAATTCTATAAATAGAAAAAATGAATATAGAAATAAATGTGCCGCAAAACGCGGTAAAGGAATGGTTAATCAGTCAGGTGAGGGAAAAGTTGATTGAATTGCATCATATGGAGAAGTCACTTACGCGGGCCAGTGTCAATTTCAAACTGAATGATAAGCCGGGCAATGAGAAGGTTTGTGAAATTGAAGTGCCCATGTTCGGATCATCTCTATTTATTCACAGGGCTGCCCCAAGTTTTGAACAGGCTTCCAGAGAGGTGCTGCAGGAGTTGGGCAAAAAGATACTTGAGCGGTATGATACGAGGAATGATCCCCCTGATATCATCACCAGTTCCGTAAAAGTTTAAGAGTAATTCACTTGAATTCAATGATTCAAAGCGGATGTCAATCGCCTGATTGCCTGAAAAACTTCTTATAAAGTTCGAACCAGCCTACTGAAACCATCGAAACCAATATGCAAAGCACGAAATCACTGAATCTTATCGTTGCCATTCCGAAAAGACTCCTGACGCCGGGAATAACGTGTATCACAGTGAGCAAGGATACAGAAGCCAGTATCACATAGGCTGCCAGATTGTTTTTGTATTGGATTGTCTTGTTGATGGTTTCTGTAAAAGATCTTGTCGTGAAGGTAAGCAGGATGTTACTGATCAGCAGATTGGAAAATACGATTGATCTTACCTGTTCGATAGGGTGAATTCCTGAGAACAAATAATATAATGTCAGGGTACCTATACTGATGACGAGACCCATCGTGATACTTTGCCACATTTCATCTTTTGCAAATATTCCGATTGATCGTTTTCGCGGAGGTTGCGACATGATGCCGGCTGTTTCCGGTTCATTTTCGAAAAATATGGAACATGTGGGACCCATGATAAGCTCAAGAAAAATAACATGTATAGGAGTGAAGATATTCGGGTATTTCCAGTTGAATATGAGTGGGAGTGATGCGGTGAGTATGATAGGAATGTGGATGGATATGATATAAAGGATCGCTTTCTTCAAATTGGTATATATCCGTCTGCCTTGTCTGATAGCCTCTGAAATTTTATGGAGGTTGTCATCCGTGAGGATTAGGTCTGCGGCCAGTCTGGCTATTTGTGTCCCTCTATGGCCCATGGCTATTCCGATGTGTGAGGCTTTGAGTGCGGGTCCGTCATTCACTCCATCGCCGGTCATAGCCACAATCTCACCATTTTGCTTCAGGGCTTCAATCAGTTTGAGTTTGGCTTCAGGAAACATCCTTGCAAAAATGGTCACTTTCCGGGCCGCTTCTCCTAATTGAAACAAGTCCATTTTTATCACATCCTTGCCTTCCAAAAAATGTCCCGAGTTTTGGATTCCCACTTGTTGGGCTATGTTAAGTGCAGTTTTTCCGTGGTCTCCCGTCACTAGTTTTATGCTGATGCCTGCTTCATTTATTTGCCTGAAAACTTCATCTACACCTTTTTTAGGCGGGTCAAATAAGCTGAGCAGACCTATGAATCTCCATTTGAATCCAAACTGCGTGGAAGGCAAACCGGTTTCGTGCTCTGCAGCAGCTACCGCAATCACTCGTTGTCCTAGTGATGCCATTTGATCTGTGATATCCCTTACCGATTGATATTCATCGCCTGAAAGTTTGCAAGCTTCCATGATTCTTTCAGGCGCCCCCTTGGCCGCTACCCGATAATTCCCGGGAGTGCCATAAACATGGGTCATCATCGGCGGATGTTCCTCTAGCGGATATTCGCAAACCAGCGAAGGGATATTGCCATCCACTAATTCATCATAGCATTGTAGGATGGCTTTCTCCATCGAGTCGAAAGGGGAGGATTCACTTGCCAGCATGGCATACTCCAGCACTTCGCAGGCTTGCGGTTCAACCACTTTTTTTCGGGAGTGGTCATAGAGGCTGCTTACCTTCATTTTGTTTTCGGTGATGGTGCCGGTTTTATCAAGGCAGATCACGCTGACAGCTCCCAGGTTTTCAATTACGGCAGGCTGTCTGGTGATGATACCGAGTCTGGACATTCTGTACGCGCCCAATGCCATGAATGAGGAAAAAGCCACCGGAATCTCTTCTGGGATAGCTGCCATAGTGAGGGTAAGTCCGAAAAGAAGGCTGGTAAGAATGTCTCCGCTCTTGATATAATTTATAATCCAGATGATCAGGAAGGCAAGTACTCCGAACAGGGCCAGTCTTTTGACAAAGCGGGCAATGGCGACCTGTAATATGGTTTTGGGAGTTAAATAGGATTCCACCGATTTGCCGATCTTGCCCAGCTCGGTTTGTGCGCCAATGGCGCAAACCCTGGCATAGCACATGCCGGATTGAATCACGGATCCCTGAAAAAGAGTATCGCCATTTTGTTTATCTATCGGTAACGATTCACCTGTGATCACAGACTCATTGATGCTGAGGTCGTTTTGTTGAATGATGATGGCATCTGCGGGAACCTTCTCTCCCTCTTCCATCACTGCAATATCACCCGGAACCAGGTCGATGGAGGAGATAATGATTTCAATGCCATCACGGATGACTTTCACCTTGGGTTCCGTAAGATCTTTTAGGGCCGCCAATGCCTTGCTGCTTCTGACGCCCTGATAAATGGAGATGCCGCCAACTAATATGATGGCGACTATGGTCATGAGCCCTTCACGGAATTGACCTATTATCAGGTAAATGATGCAAGCTGCAAGGAGCAATATGAACATGGGCTCACCCACCACTTCTTTCAGATGAATCCAGAATCCTTGCCGCTCTTTCTTAACAGAATTTCGACCATAGCGGTTTTGCAACTCCGGTATTTCGGATCGGCTTAATCCTTTTAATTCAAGTGATGGGAGATGGGGTTTTGCCATGAAAGGACAAAGTTAATCTTCCTTCTCTTTTTCCTCTCCGGCATTCATGCTTTCGCCGGTAGTAGCTGCAGAAGTGCCACCAAGCTCCTCATGACGGATAAGCCCTCCCTTGTGAGCAGTTTGAAGGATAGTGGCGGAGGAGACGAGGGAGGTCAGCAGAACCAGAATTTTGAAAAGTCGGGCAGAGCCGTTATAGAAGAATAATCCTGCCATTGCCAGGGCAGCATTGATAATGCAGGCCGTCAAGGCTGCTTTTGCCAGCTCTTCATGCGCTTCAATGGCTGATTCAGAAATCCCTGCAAGATGTTCCACGGTTTCTTCCGCACCTTCCCCCGAAAAATAAACGGGAAGGCAACTGATGCCGGATACAATCAGTAACCAGAAGGCAGTCTTGGTCAAAGCATCATTGTTTTTCATCATGGCGATGATGAGCATGACAAGACCGGTAAGGCTCAGGGCGATCGGAAAATGATTCAGTCCCAGGTGGATTTGGACAGGGTTCATGATAATAGTTTTATGATGGAAGGTAAATAATTTAAATAGACTAGACCTGATCTTACTCACCCCAACTCAATATGGTAAAGGTCGGGGCATTGAATTTGGATATTTTCAATTTTGAATTGTTGGAAGAATAAGAGGATTTACCGACATTTTCCAATATTTCGTACCTTTGCATTCTATCAGCCACTCTACATATTTTCTGCTTTTCTTGGCTTTGATTTCTTTTTCTCTCAGTGTAGCCAGCGATCTGCTAGAAAATTCCTCAGCAAATTTCAACTGCCAATCTGAAGCCTTAGAGGTAAATGAAGAAAATCCGGAATTATGTTGACTCAATCGCATTTCAATATTTTCAGTATGACCTACGTAATACTTATTGAGTTTGGCAGAATAAATTATATAAACGCTAAATGGCATAAAAAGGGTAGAATTTGATAATTAATGATGCATCAAGTCTTGTTAAGGATACTGCAAGATGCAAATACATGAATTAGCGACTCGGCATAAAAAACCCACCTTCGCAAAGCTATGGTGGGTGAGTGTGGAGAATACCGGAGTCGAACCGGTGACCTCTTGCATGCCATGCAAGCGCTCTAGCCAACTGAGCTAATTCCCCGAAATCGATGCAAAGGTACGAATTATTGGATAATGCATCCAAATCCTTTTCCTCCCTTATCTCTACATTCAATATTTTTGCCCTTAAAAAACATGCTCAGAACGGAAATCAAATTTCTGGAAGGTCCACAGAGTCGCTGGCAAGAGCTGAAGTTTGCAATCAAGGTTTTTCTGCAGTTTATCAAATCCTATCGAACACTGCATTTTGTCGGTCCCTGTGTTACTATTTTCGGCTCAGCCAGATTCAAGGAAGATCACACCTATTACAAGCAGGCAAGGGAAATGGGCGCGGAAATCGCGAAGCTGGGCTTCACCGTCATGACAGGGGGTGGTCCCGGAATCATGGAGGCTGCCAACAGGGGAGCGAAGGACGTTGGCGGAAGGAGTGTAGGCTGCAATATCGTGCTGCCAAAGGAACAAGAGCCCAATCCATTCCTGGATAAATGGGTGGAGCTGAAATACTTCTTTGTTCGCAAGACGGTGCTGATCAAATACTCTTACGCATTTGTGGTCATGCCGGGCGGCTTTGGTACCCTTGATGAATATTACGAGGCGCTTACCTTGATTCAGACAGGTATGATGAAGCAGTTTCCTATCATAGTTTTTGACAGGGATTTCTATCAAAAGATCATCGAGCACAATGAGCTGATGAAATCACGAGGAACCATAGACGATAAAGATCTCGAACTCTGCCTGTTTACCGATTCCATCATGGACGCCGTCAGTCATATACGCGAGCACTCTATCGCCAGGTATGGGCTGAAGCCTGAGGCTCCCAGAAAGCGCAGATGGTGGCTTTTGGAGCGCAAGTTTTGACTTTCAGAAAGGTACTACCGGAGCTTGAAATGGAATAGTTTATTCCTTAACTTTAAGGTTTACACTTTTATCAAATGATACATTTCATTCTGAATGACAGGGAAGTAAGTACAGCTGCCTCACCGGCAGGCACCTTGCTGGATTTCATTCGCTATGAAAAGCAACTAAAGGGCACCAAGATCGGCTGTCGTGAGGGCGATTGCGGAGCCTGCTCCATTCTGGTAGGCAACCTTCAAGAAGGCAAGGTGGAATATTCCGGTGCCACCAGTTGCCTCATGCCGCTCGCCAACGCCAACGGTAAACATATCGTTACCATCGAAGGGGTAAACGGGGAAGGCCTCACTCCTGTGCAAGAGGCCTTTGCAAAAGAAGGCGCCACGCAGTGTGGTTTTTGCACACCCGGGTTTATCATGTCACTGACAGGATTTTGTCTGGGAGAAGTGCAGCCGACCCATACTCATGCCATCGATGCCATGAATGGCAATATCTGCCGCTGCACCGGCTATAAGTCCATCCAGCGCGCGGCGGGGCATGTGAGTGATCTGATGCAGACCTGCCAAGGTAAGAATACGTTGCAGTTTGCGATGGAGCAAGGCATTGTGCCTGCATATTTCAGGGAGATTCCCGAAAGATTGCTGGCGATGCGGGAGAATCTTGAAGCACCTGTTGCGCAAAGAGGAAAGCTCACCAGGATGGGGGGAGGTACCGACCTCTACGTACAAAGACATGATACCATTACCCATGAGACCGTTGACTTTCTATATGATGACAAATCATTGAAATATATCCGGGTTACAGACAATCTATGTGAGCTGGGTGCGGCGGTGACGGTCACCGATATCGCTGACTCTGCTGTGTTTCAAAAAGTTTTTCCAAGTCTCAGTGAACATATCCGCTTGGTTTCGTCTATGCCTATCCGTAATATGGCTACCCTGGCCGGGAATTTTGTCAATGCTTCGCCTATTGGCGACTTCACCATTTTTTTTCAAGCTCTGGCAGCCAGGCTGCTGCTCTCGGATGGCGACCAGGAAAGGGAAGTGGCGTTAAAAGATTTTTATAAAGGCTATAAGCAGCTGGATCGTCGCCCGGAGGAATTTGTCAAAGCCATACGCTTTGAGCTGCCATTGGCGGGAGATCTTTTCAACTTTGAAAAAGTATCCAAGCGGACGCATCTCGATATTGCCAGTGTCAACAGTGCGATTCAATTGCGTCTGAGAGAAGATGTTATTGAGAATGCGTTTGTCTCTGCAGGAGGAGTGGGGCCGGTGCCTATGTTCCTGGCAAAATCTTCGGAATTCCTGAAGGGAAGAAAAATTTCTGCATCTCTTGTGCTGGAGCTGATTGCCATCGCACAAACGGAAATCGCTCCCATCAGTGATGCTCGTGGATCAGCCGATTATAAAAGATTGCTGCTGGGTCAGCTCATCAAAGCTCATTTTATCAAACTGTTTCCGGAGCTTCCGGTGAAAATGTTATTGGAATCATGAGAAACATAGATTCATTTACGCATACCCGTGGGGAATCCATTTATCTGGATGATATACCCGAGTTACAGGGTACCCTATACGGAGCCGTCTTTCCGTCTCCGGTGGCGCATGGCAAGATTCGTTCGCTGGACCTGAAAGAAGCTATTGCCTCGCCCGGTGTGGTGCGCATTTTCACCTATCGCGATATTCCCGGCGAAAACCAGATTGGCGGTATTATTCCGGATGAGCCCCTAATGGCGGAAGAGGAGGTGCATTTCAATGGCATGCCCATCGCTTTCGTGGTGGCAGTCAGCAAAGAGCAGGCTTATGATGCACTGAAAAAAATCAAGGTGGATATAGATCCTCTGCCGGTCATTACCGATCCGCGGGAGGCGCAGCAGAAAGGTTCACTCATAGTGCCACCCCGTACTTTTCGATTGGGTGACAGCCAGGCAGCTTTCGAATCATGTGAATATGTGTTTGAAGGAGTCGCCAATACAAATGGACAGGAACATCTTTACATAGAAACGCAGGGTGCCTACTCGATATATACAGAAGGCGACAGTCTAAAAATTTACTCTTCCACGCAGGGACCTACAGCCGTGCAGAAGCAGGTTGCGAGGGTGCTGGGTATTCCAATGCATCGCATAGAAATTGAAGTAGGCAGACTGGGTGGTGGATTCGGAGGCAAAGAAGACCAGGCCACGGCATGGGCCGTTTTTTGCGGACTGGCCTCCTGGCATTTGAAAAAGCCCGTAAAATACTCTCTGAACCGCATGGAAGACATGCGCATGACAGGTAAGAGAAATCCCTACAGTTCCGATTTTAAAATCGGACTGTCCAAAGACCTGAAGATTCTTGCTTATGAAGCCACCTTCTTTCAAAATGCAGGGGCTGCGGCGGATCTTTCTCCGGCTGTTTTAGAAAGAACGTTGTTTCATTGTACCAATAGTTATTATGTTCCTAATGTAACTGCCACGGCCTATTCCTGTCGCACACACCTGCCTCCCAATACCGCCTTCCGCGGATTTGGCGGACCGCAGGGAATGTTTGTGATAGAGGCTGCCATCGCACAGGCGGCGGAAAAACTTGGAGTGCCCGCTTCACTAATTCAGAAGCTCAACTTGCTGAAAGATGGCGATGAGCTTCCCTATAGCCAGAAGGTGGAGAGTGAGGCCATTCCTTGCTGGGAAAAAGCGGAGACTTTGTATGAGATTGATAAAGTGAAGAAAGAGATAGATATCTATAATGCCTCCCATGCTCTTAGTAAAAAAGGGATTTCTTTCATGCCCATCTGTTTTGGGATCTCCTTCACCAAAATACTATTGAACCAGGCCCGGGCCCTAGTGCATGTGTATATGGATGGCAGCATTAATATCAGTACAGGTGCTGTGGAAATGGGGCAGGGTGTCAACACCAAGATGTTGCAGGTGGCGGCCACGGTATTTTCGGTAGATGCGGCCAAGGTGAAAGTAAATAGTACAAGTACTTTTCGGATAGCCAATACTTCTCCCTCAGCTGCCAGTGCTACCGCAGATCTGAATGGAAAGGCCGTGCAGATCGCTTGTGATCAAATACTGTCAAGAATCATTGAATTTGCTGCTTCTTCTTTACAAATACCGGCCGGCAAGTTGAAGTTGGAGCAAGGCAATTTGTGGAAGGATCAAGAAGCAGTCATGTCCTGGGAAGAGCTGGTACTGAAATGCTATCTGCATCGCGTGAGCCTGAGCGAGCATGCGCATTATGCCACGCCGGATATTCATTTTGATAACCTAAAAGAAAAAGGTCATCCCTTCGCCTATCATGTTTACGGCACTGCCATCACGGAGGTAACGGTAGACTGTATACGCGGAACCTATGAGATCGATGCAGTGAAGTTGGTGCATGATTTCGGTGTCAGCATGAATCCGATTGTTGACCGCGGGCAGATTGAAGGGGGATTGGTGCAGGGTATCGGCTGGATGACCATGGAGGAGGTAGTCTATGATGCCGAAGGAAAGCTCCGCAGCAATGCGCTTTCCACCTATAAGGTGCCGGATATTTATTCCGTGCCCAAGGACATAGATCTTCATTTTCTGAATACCGCAAAGGATAATCTCGCCATTTTCCGGTCGAAGGCTGTGGGTGAACCACCCTTGATGTACGGTATCGGAACCTATTTCGCCATACGCAATGCCATTAAAGCGTTTAATCCTGACAGTAAGGTAGGCTTTGATGCGCCGATGACTCCTGAAAAAGTATTGATGGCTTTATACGACTCAAGCAATGTCTTACAAAACCATTTACAGTAACAGGTGCTGGATCGACAGCAGGCTGCAGCCCGCCAGCATCCACATAAAAGATGGACTGATCGCATCCATAGAAAAGGGCGAAAAGCCTGATAATAGTCCTGAAGCGAATTTCATCCTTATGCCCGGTGTGATTGATGCTCATGTGCACATCAATGAACCGGGGCGCACCGAATGGGAGGGCTTTGAAACCGCGACCAAAGCGGCGGCAGCCGGTGGCATCAGCACTTTGGTGGACATGCCGCTCAATGCAAGTCCGGTGACCACTACCACTGATGCCTTTGAGCAAAAAATTGATGCCGCAACCGGCAAACTATTCGTG
>Ga0315906_10000578_pt1 | contig 58573 bp, 76 predicted proteins | sample LakEriMetagenome_4_FD_203526 | JGI IMG/M metagenome (GOLD analysis project Ga0315906, IMG submission 203526) | Freshwater fungal communities from buoy surface, Lake Erie, Ohio, United States - Buoy 2 MA122 | ecosystem: Environmental > Aquatic > Freshwater > Lake > Lake biofilm | place: USA... | reverse complement strand
TGCCATTATGCTCTCCGAAGTAACTCAGCCCGCATGGCGGGAATTGATTTTGTCATTTGCACTTTTTTCTTAACGGCGCCACCCTTGGCGTAGCCTGGGCGTGGCTCTGCTTCAAACGCACGAAGCGCATATTCCAATATGTAAGGGCTTACTTCACCAAAAAAGTCAACAGGCTCTTCACGAATTCTTTCAGTGTAGTCATGCACTGTTGCTCGTATAGACGCATCGTCATCATTAGCGTCGATCATATTATCTAGCTGCTCACGCAAATGTTGAAGTATTTCACCTGCCTCGCCAAAATCTGCAGGCGATAGAAACTCACCTAAAGCGTTATTTGCCATGCGCCGAATCTGATTTGGCATTGCGTCCATTTCAGTTAGCAATGCGCCACGATTGTTGATGTCAGCCCAATCAACTTCGAATGCAGGCGTATCTATATCGTCAAACAAAGTTGCTAAAGCGTCTTGGGGTACTTGTACTTCAGCAGGGGGCGGCGGCAGTTCTTCTGCTGCACGCAACTCACGTATACGATCATTAACTTCGCGTATAGTTCTAAATAAGTGTTGATGTACGTCTCTAAAATCTTGTAAAACACGCACGTTCTCAGGCGTCATCTCCTGACTCTCTAATACTGCGATAGTTTCTTCAGCGCCAGTTAATCTAGCCATTTGTTGATTGCCATAATTCAGCAATTCTTGCAGGTCATTCGCGATCTCAGGAGGTATCAAATCTGGCGTAGGCAACGGAGGCTCAGGCGCAACAACAGGCTCAGTTGTAGGCACCACATTATCGCTATTCTGCTTTACAAACTCGTCGAATTGCTTTTGCGTCATAAAGCGCGGCGCGGTGCTATAGTCAATGCTACGTATGACATCTACAGGCATGTCAGTTCTACGCTCAACATCACGAGCCAATGATCTAAAGTCGTTGTTATTGCGCGTATCAAATACGCCGGCATTTTCATGCAAATTGCTTGACGTTTGGTTGATAATGCTTGCGTATTGATTCATATACTCAGCTACGTCATCGCTATACGCAGGATTGATTTTTCCATTCTTTGCGCCCGATACATAGCCTATGCTGTAACCGCCTTCTCTGCGGGGCGTTAACTCGATGGTTACTACAGGCAAACCTGTTTGAGCATCACGCACACTGGCCAAGCGTTTATTGCCTTCGATTACTGCATTTACATATGAGAATTCAGAAGGGTCTCTACCGCCTGTAAACTCATCTTTTGCAAAGTCAAAGATAGGTTTATAGCTTTGTCTCTCATCTGTGAACAGATTGCGTGAGCCTTCAGCTGCTTGCCCGCATTGTCCAACGCAATGATCCAACACCAGTGTATCCAAACTTAGTACTTTGGCAATTGTTTCAGGCGGTGTTTCAAAGTCCAATTCAATAACTTTGGTCTTAGGTAAAGTAATTTGCGCCAAGCCCAGTTGCGCTTGCGCTGCATCAAGCGTTTTTTGCTTAGCGACTTGCGCAGCCTTAGCTTCTTCTGCCTCTTTGGCCATGCGCCTTTCAGCGCCTTTGCGTACATACTTTTCAACGGTTAGATTTTTAAGTTGATCCGCCGGTATATTGCCTCGCACTACGTCGTCATAGAAATCTTGTGCAATCTTTCCAAAACCTAACTCATGCCCAATTTGACTTTCTCGGCCTGCGTATATTGTCTCACCTTCGGCTGCACGTGTAGCAGAAGGGTAAAACGGACGCTCATACGGATCAATATCACGCGTCAAAAATTGTTCTGGCGTACGCAATGCTACAGCCATATCTGATATAGCTTCATACGCCTTGCCGGTTTTTAAGTTCTCAATTTCTTTTTCAAGTTGCTGAATTTGCCGACCTTTGACTCGCAATGGATTGGTCAAGGCTGCATACTCGGGAATCGTTGCAGGGTCTACACCTTGAGCTTCAGCTTGTGCAAGCAACGTATTACGTCGATCTTGCATTGCATCTAACTCATCTTGCGCAACAAGCAATTGCCCCATCTTCTCGTTTGCTTTTACACCTACAAGGCCTTCTACGGGGTACCCTGCAGCTTCGCGAGATGGTTGCACCCACTCAGGTTGTATGTATGACGCCATATCACGTATAAGCTCAGGCGACTCGTACGTCAAACCTTGCGCCGCCAACCCTACCAATGGGTCACCTTCAGTGCCTACGTTACGAACCAAGTAGTTTGAGAAGGGGCCTTGCAGCCAATCAACTGCTGCAGCGTGGCGTTGCGTGAAGTCAATAGGCGTTACGATATTGGCACCTGTGCGCTCGGCTAATGCACGCGCTTCAGGTGAATTGAGATATTCAGTGTAAAGCTCCATTGTCTTGGCTGCGTTGGAATTGCGCTCGCTGTACTCTCTATCAAATGCTCGCCTTGCATCTGATGAGCCAAGATCTGGATACATTTCCATTTTACGCTCTACTGCGTACTCACGCATTGCATCTATCAAAGGATTGGGCAATTCACTCTCAATGCGATCGCGCCATTGCGCAAGCAAATTGTATGGCGCCAATTCTCGAGATGCACCTGCAACTGTGCGTACGATATTAGTTGCCGGGTCCACAGTAAAGCTTGCGCCCATTGCCGTTTCAGGCTTGGTAGGCTCTATTAACTTTGTGCCTTTTCGGCGTACAGCGTACATCTCAGGCGACGTGGCGGCGGCAAATGGCGATTCATCCTGCAGACTTTGGCGTCTCTCACTTATGCTGGCCCACTCATCTGCCAAGCTTTGCAGACGTGAGCCAATTGTTGGTTTGCCTGTGATAGGGTCAATGCGCTGAAAGCCAGTTTGCGCGGCCTGGAAATCAGCAGGCACTTCTCTCAATTGTGTAGCTAAACGCGCGGCGTCACCTTTCAATGCCAAGACATCTGCGCCTGTGAGCATAGGGCGACGTGGCAAACCGCCTGGCATTGCAGGCCAAGCATGCGGCAGTTTAGAGGCTTCAAACGCTTTACCAAATGCTGACGCAAACTCTTCGCCTTGGGGTGTTTGCATTGGTGCTGCGTTCTTCTCGAGCAATGCGTTGACTTCAGGCGTAGATGTTTGACCTGTCAACAAAGCCTGCCAAGGTGTCCGCACCATCATTTGGAACGGGTTACCGAAGAGCGTATTGGTTACATCGGAGACTTGCTGTGGCAATGTAGCCATGTCACGCTGCAACTCAGAAAAGCGTTGACGTGGCTTTGCAAGCGGATCTTTGAAATTGGCATGACGCATTGCCGCCAATGCACGACGCATCTCATCGATATTCGGAGGATTGTTGTACAAAGGATCCGCAGTGGGAATGTCCAGGTATCCAGGACGAGGGACCTCGCCTCGAGGACGTTGAGTTCCGGCGTAGTAGTCTTCTTCGCCAGGAATGTAGTTACCTAACGCGTCATACGGCATAGGGGTTGACCCTCTTTGGCTGGGAGTCGTCGGAATACGAACTCTCGTCATTGTATACCGGATCAATGTCCAAGAATCCCATATCACGCAAAATTCTCAAAGCTTGAGTCGTGGCATCAACCAAGTCGTCATGCCGAACTTCAGGGAAAGCGCAAAGCTGACTAATCAAAGGCTCCACCCAATCACGTGCAAAGCCGGCTTTCTTCATAGACTCAGGCACGTAGACTCGACCCCGCTTAATGATGGGTGCCACGATGTTCAGCCTTTGCATCTTGTCAGCCAGCCCAGGGTTGTAGCTTCTTACGGGGACTCCGGCTCTTTGAAGATCTTGAATGAGACTGATACCGGCCGACTTATCTTCGATGAGTACAAGGTCGACCTTCTTCCCGTGCCCAAACTCATTTTCGTCCCCATAAATCGACTTAGACTCCTCAACAACTTTTGGTCGTAAGTCGGGGTACTGCAAATGCTCTTCCCAGCAATCAACGACCATTGCTGCAAGGGGTTTGTCTTCGGAAGGCTTGAAGATGCCCAGGACGACGCAGGCTGTTGGATCATTGTGGGTCTTGTCCGAAGTAGCACAATCGTAGGACTGTACAACATACTCAAACTTCGGGAGAGGCTTCTCAGCAGGCCAGAGCTTGAACCAGTCACGCTTGACGATACCCGCCTCTTCAGGGTCGATAATCTCGGCATGAATTTCTTGGCGCCCAAGTTTGGTCCCCTCATACTGCAAAATTTGTTTCTGGAAGGTCGGAGCGAGGTTCTGGAGGTTGTCGTAGGTACTGGCCGAGGTATACACCACATCATCCCCATCGCGGGCCACCAGATCCACAATGAGAGGCTTGGGCTTAGGTGTTGTGGTACAGATCAGCCGAGGGTTCTTGCCAAGCCGCAATCCGAATTGCAGCATATCCCATGCGTCATCCAGGTAATCCCATGCTGCCAACTCATCCAGCCAACCGCCATGGAACTGAGGACCACGGAATCGTTCCGGTTCTGAAGCTGGGATGCCTTTGATGATAGACCCGTTTGTGAGTCTCAACTCGTGAAGAGACTTGGTGTACGTCTCAATGAGAAGCTGTGGGATGACATTAAGCAGTCCGGAATCGCCTTCAAAGCAAACATCACGAACATCTCCGGATGTTGGTGCTGAGACCAACCAACGTGTGCCAGGCTGAGTCCAAGCTTCCCACCACACCCACTCGGCTGCGCACCGAGTCTTGCCTGCGCCACGTCCTGCAAGGAGTAACCACACACTCCACCAATCGCCGGATGGAGGGATCTGATGCTTACCGGCTTTGAGGAGCCACTTCATCCGCGCCAAAGTCGCGGCTTTTTGCTCAGGCGGAAGTTTGTTGAGATCCGGCCCTTTGCGTATCTTCTCGGCTAATTGCTCACTTACCTCGGGACTCAGCATCGGACTGCCTCACAGCCAAAAGCTCGTTCAACAGCTCACCCGTGAAGTCATGCGTATGCTCAACTTGCACAGGCCCGTCGTTCTTACCCGTGAGCTCAACTTTGGAGTTCTCCCGATATTGCTCGGGGAACCGCGCAGCCATGCTTCTTGACCAGAGACCAGTGTTTAGCTTTGGGCTACCAGGCGACTCAATGAGATGATTCTCAGCCAGTTCTTCCCAGTATTGCAGCGCATGCTGTCGTGATATTTCCAAGGCTTCCCGAAAATCCTTGTGCGCAGCTTCCCAATTTGTGAGATTGCTAGGCGGAATGTTGAGTATCGACCCAATCGCCCAACGTGACTTGCCCTGCTTGCCAAGCTCAATGACCTGCTCACAATAAGCAGGGTCGTATTTGCTTGGACGCCCTAAAAACTTTCCGTTTTTTGATGGAGTCTTGGTAGTCATGGCTCGGATTTTATCCTCATTTTCGAAAAAGTAAATACACAAACCAAAATGACAACGGGTTACAAAAAATGGTTTCACTTAGCCAGAACTCTATATATACGAGTGCATATATATATAATATTTATTTTTTATATTTTTTTAGAATTACTGTAACCTTCTATAACTATGTAACTTCCCAATGGAGCCAAAGGCTTTGAGGGTTACAAAAAAGTTTCAGGTTTCACCCATTTTGATACCACACAATCAACTATCCTTCCAACTCTGACAATATTGCTTTTTCAGTAATTGCTACAATATCAACCCAACTACGTTGTGTAACCTTCGACTGTGTAACCACAAAAGTTGTATATCGATGCGTTTTCCCGTTGATTTTGATCACTTTGCTGGGCTCACTTTCACCTTGAGCCTCCATTGCGCGACGAATATATTGCGTTTTAGCTTTAGCGTCGTAGCCCCAGCGTTCGCATAAAACAGATAGTTGCGCAGGAGTAAAAGCAGCTTCTCCGTTGCAATGCTCACGTGTCCAGTCAGCCAATTCTTTGGCAAAAGCTTCTAATGGAGACTTGCTTAGCTCAATCGCTTTCTGCTTATACGCCGTCATTGGCGCTGGAGCGTAGGGATCAAAATTACTAATATCACGACTCAAATACCAGTCAAGAACAGCTGAGAAGCCAGAGCCTTGGTTGGATCGAGCCCAGCGCATCATGGCACTAACACGTTCCAGAATATCTTGTTGACTGAAGGTAGGGCACTTATAAATAGCTTCTCGACGGCTACTGGCGCCCATATGAGTGATGTAGGGCTTATTGGATGTGAATACATAATTCACGTAATTCTTGACGGTGTATTGAGCGCCATATTTGTTGTTGATAAGAATCTCCTTGCCGGTAATGAGATTCTTTAATTTAGCGCTATGGTCATCGCGGTCTGAGCTTGGCTCATTGACCACCACAAAGATCTTTCCTTTCATGACGCCGTTGAAGTTGGAGAAAAGATCATCTGGCCCCAGCGTAGCAGCCGGAGAGTTTTCTCCCATACCAAGCATTTCAGCGATGAATTCAGGAATGGCTGATTTGCCCATACCTTCCATGTCATGAATGAACTGTGGCGTGGTGTTATTACGCCTCCATGGGTATTGAATGATATTGGCTACCCAATCATGCCAGTATTTGACAAACTCTGGCTCAGCCTGAAAGAAGTAATCACAAAAATCTAGATATGGGCTGGGGTCTCCAGGTATAGGCTCATGAGCCCAATCTTTAAATAGGTTATATTTCTTATCCGGCGTAATCTGCAAACCTTGGAACTCCGGATACATACCTACCTGCTCTATTTTGCAGCAGCGTGGCCATTTTTTGTACTCATCCAAAAGCGCTATATCTTTGGTGGTAACGTTACCACGACTGCTAGTATTGACCTGAGTAAAGTATTGCTGCGCACTATCGATTTTGGCTTTGTTCCAATTAAGAATGAGCCCGTCCTTTAAGCGAATCACATCTCCATTGAAGAGAGCGTATTGAGTCTTGAACTCATAAAGCTTAGTTTCCATTGTATCAACACCATTCATCACCACCGATGTGGCAGTTAATACACTTGCAAGGCTACCATTGCTTAATAGGTGGTCGTCAATAGCATACTTAGAGCCCACGCCAGGGCCAAATTTGCCAACGCGGCAAAGGTGAACCACAGCCCCCAGGCCACGTAGAGTGACAGCCAACTTAGTTTCAGCCATGGCAACTTGTTCATTGGGCTCGCCATCTTCTTCTTTTCCGTCGTAATCAAAGACAATATAAACAGTTCGGTGTTTTTCTTGGAAGCTGGTTTTGCGCCTCCAAGCTATTTTCATCAGGTCGGCGTGTAGAGGCAGGCCAGATTTGTCAGTCCAACTGGTGACGCCTGCCAAGCCAATAGGCGCGTAGAGGCTGCCGTCAGCGGTAATTTGCTTCAGAATCTGATATGCTTTGAATTCCCCTTCGGTGATGATGATGGGAATATCCACATCCTGAGCAATAGCTTTCCAATTGGCGCCAGGTGGGAAATAGATATGAGAACCTGAAGCTCTAGGCTGAGAGTATTTCATTTTGCTCTTGGGGAAGAGCAATCTGACTCGATTGAAGCCAGTTGGTTGGCCTGAGAAATCGTAATAAGGTAATTTGACGGACCATTCTTTGGTGTGGCCAAGAAGGTCGTATGTCTCATCAGGTGTCAGAAGTTCTAAGCCGAGAATCTTGCAATCGGTATCATCGAACTGTCTATCTGCTGTGAAGCTGGTATATAATTGCTCAGGTGATGTTGTTTGGGCGGCGAAACCGGATGACATTCGTAATCCCTGTAGTGAAAGTGAGGCTCTCTATTGTGCAGATAGAGAGCCTTATTTTTTATCATGACTGCGTAAATCGGATTTTGCTTGTTCAACAATCAGAAATTCGCAACCGCAGAGTGTAAGCGCCACCTTTCGGTAGCACCTGCCACTATTATATTCACCATCCATTGTACATGGATGAAAAATGTATGTAATATTTTCTTTGTGTAATGTCTGACTGTTGAAAGGAGCTTTATGTCCCAATTACTCTCTATCATAATCATCTTATTCTGCGGTGCGATTGTAGCTGTTCTAGGTATCATAGGCGTGCTGTGGTTTATAGAAGCATTAGAAATACGCGACCCATGGGAGAACGACTGATGACTAAAGAAGACATTATCCGCATGGCGCGGGAGGCTGGCTTTGAATCTCACGATGCCATCATCAATTACCCAAAAGAACTCCAACGCTTCGCAGCCTTAGTCGCAGCAGCCGAGCGTGAGGCGTGTGCGAAGGTATGCGAGAACTATCCCGATTCGATATATGTGTGGACTGATGTCAAAGCAAAGTTTGCTGACGCTATCCGCGCAAGGAGAAAACAATGAAACCACAAACACTTAAGGTTGGCGATATCGTGGTGACGGATACGTTCGTCAATGCTACATTATGGCGAATCACTAAGATTCTTGATGGCGACGTTGTTGAGGTAGCTTTGGTCAAGTTTGAGGGTGATGAGCCTGTTGATGGCGTGTACCCTATACATGATTTCTTTCATCTCAATACAAAACAAAAAGAGGAATACCGTGAGCGACTACAAGAATATAGAAGCAGAGCTGGTTGAGAAGCAAATACAAGACGCCGCCTCCATTTATCTTTTTGAAGGATGGTACTACCTTAGCGACTTGCAAAGAATGGTTGACGAGGCTCGTGAAGGTAAGCGAGTGGTGAAAGGAAATAGCAATGACTGACATCGTTTACTTCCTACTTGGCGTTGTCTTTGGTTGTCTTTTGATTTTTCTGCGCGGCTTTTTTGGCGCATGGTGAAGGAGCAGAAATGACTGACAAACTACGAGAAGCGGCTCAGATGGCGCTGCATGCGCTTCAAGAAAGCAAACCTATTGATATTGACGACCCAGCGGCTTTTTACCGCAGCGCTCATGCAATCGAAGCCCTCCGCGCAGCACTAGCGAACGAATTCAATCCTGACTGGGATGCGATGGCTGTAATGGTTGAGGAACAGCAGCGCATGGCAAAGCGCATCGAGGAATTGGAATCGGCAGCGCAGCGTGAATGGCAAGGGCTAACGAATGAAGACAAGCGTGAAATTATCAATGAAACAGAATCCAAGGACAGGGGGTATATCATGGCTTTAGTCGAAGCCAAGCTAAAGGAGAAGAATACTTGAATGACGTATACAAAATCAAAAGTGATCTTTATGGACGCAAATATTGCTCCAGCTGTCGCGTGCACCAAGAACAGGCCGGCGGTGAGTATAAGGCTACAAGATCTACAAGGCGTTGGGTATGTATGCATTGCATAAAACGTACACGTGAATCTGGCTTCTCAACAAAAAGGAAAATAACACATGGTCACACCACGCAGTGAGTCATATGAATCTAACGAGCTCTTTGAATACCTCAAAAACAAATACAACTTACAAAGTGATTACGCTTTGGCTAAGTTCTTGGCAGCATCAGCGCCAACCATAAGTCGTATTAACAATGGCAGACGCGGCTTAACGCCAAAGATGATCCTTTACATTTATGACCGTACAAGTTTACCAATCGAAGATATTCGCAACATGTTTAAAAAGAAGATTGCCAAGGATAAACTATGAAGCAGATGCATAAAGAATTAGCACGTGCTGTACTAGCTTATGATGCCGCCATACAGCTTTGCGCGGATGACCCTGAAAAGATGGCAGCATTTCGCACTGCTCAAGGCGACGTATTAGATGATCTTTACTTCCGTATGCTTGAATACGCCCGCTTCATACTCTCACAACCAGAGCCTACCAACAATCTACCCCCTAACGTCATACCTTGGAAAAAAGGAGAAGAAAATGACTGAGCTCAGCAACTTTCAAAAGCAATTCTTGGCCAACTCAGGCCACGTACAAGTTTTTACGCAAAAAGAATTTGATGACGCCCTTACATTGGCCAAGGCTGAGATCATGACTGTTGCCATTGAGACCACAAAGCAGGCTATCTTTATAGAAAGAGAAGAATGCGCCAAGGTCGCAGAGGCTGAAGGGCAGCCAGATATTGCCGAGAAGATAAGGAATCGTATCCCTACGCAACGGCAATGATACTTTTTGGCAACTATTTGTGCGCTTTTTTCGTAAATTTGTGCATTTTGCCTGTTTCCAAGACGAAAGATTGGTGTAATATGCTCATGTAGCACCCCACTTAACTGAACTTGGAAAGGAATACATCATGGCTCACATGCTTGCAACCACTGCATCCGGCAAAGCCGCAATGGCCTACGTTGGCGACACCCCTTGGCACGGCCTTGGTCAAAAGCTGACCGACAACGCACCTTTGGAAGTTTGGGCCGAGGAATCCGGTCTGGACTTCATGATCCAATCTGCTGGCGTCCAGTTTCAAACGCCAAATACAGCATGGTCAAAGCAACAATTGCTTCCCTATGAAGGCAAGAAGGTTCTTTACCGCGCTGACTCCAACCTGCCACTTGGTCTGGTCTCAGATAAATACAACATTGTGCAGCCAATGGAAGTGCTGGAATTCTTCCGTGACATGATTGGCAGCATTGCGCATCTGGAAACTGCCGGTGTGCTTCGCAATGGTGCTCATTACTGGGCACTGGCTAAAATGGATGGCGAGTTCTCTGTGGCTGGCGACAAAGTGGCTCAATATCTCCTTATGGCTTCCAGTTGCGATGGCTCGCTAGCCACTCAGGCAAGGCTCACCTCGGTCCGCGTTGTATGCAATAACACTCTGCAAATTGCCGCTGGCTCACGCAATGGCGACGTCGTCAAGGTTCGTCATAACTCAGTCTTTAACGCAGCTCATGTCAAAACTTCTCTTGGCGAGTTCAACCAAGCCTTCAAGGACTTCGAGGCCACCGCCAAGCTCCTGGCCAAGATTAAGATTGATTCCACTCAAGCAATGGGTGTCTTTACCAAGATTCTTGGCGGCGACGATAAGAAGCCAAGCCGCGCAGCAACTCGAGCACTGGCTCTCTTCGAAGGCGCAGGCATCGGTGCTGAGCTGGAATCTGCCAAAGGTACAGCCTGGGGCGCTCTCAACGCCGTCACGCAGTTGATGGATTGGGAAACGGCTCGTACACCGGATGCTAGAATGGCAAATGCCTGGTTTGGTGGCGGTGTTAATGTTAAGGCAAAAGCAGCAGAAGAATTGCTGACTCTTGCATAAATTTGTTTACTTTCCCTGGCGAAATGGTATTATGGCTCATGTGGCAAGCAACACCGCCACATGACCAAACTGATAATTGAAAGGAATGACCATGAGACAGCTTGCAAGTAATGTACGCATCAACACCTCCGGCGACCCGTTCAAAGTCACGCACGATGTCGTGGTTGAGGTCCTCGAAAATGGCCAATGGGTTAAGCATGCTGGCTTCAACTCACTCTCCAATGACTATGCGTATACCTCAGCTAACGAGGCTGCTACGCGGTATATGACTCTCAATCCGGTTCTGCCTCCCGAGCGTGTGCATACCTTTGGCAAGATGGTTGGTGCCAACCTGGTCTATCGCCAATACGAGACTTTCATCTCCGATGGCGCCACTCTGTTCCCCCAACTGGCATACGTAGCCTACGAAAAAGGTGCTTGCGGCGATGATGTGCATGCCTACGGCGCCACTCCGGAAGAGGCTGTTGCCAATCTCCGCGAAATGATCGAAGACTAATCCAGGCCCTTCGGGGCCTTTTTTGACTATTGAAAGGAACTACCATGGATACCAATCGCACCTTCACTCTGGCCCAACTGGATGCTCTGTGCCATGCCCTTGATGACTACCTGGCCCTTACTGTCGATGAGCACTTTGCATTGCATAACACTATGACAACTGAGTTCAAATCAATTCGTGACCGGTTGATGGCCAACTATACTCCTATCGAAGCTCGGATCTATGCCATGAAAGTTATGCAGCAAATTCCTATTACAACCGAGTAATATGGTGTATATTTGTTCTGTTGTCCACTCGTCCACTCGTTGTTGATTATTGAAAGGTAGTCATATGAATATCTTCTTTTTGCACCGCCTGGCTCCTGTTGCTGCAGCTATGCATTGCGACAAGCATGTTGGCAAAATGCTTATCGAATCCTGCCAACTCCTAGCCACAGCGCATCACGTCCATGGCAATGGCCATGCAGTATCCTACAAATCTACGCATGTCAACCATCCTAGCGCCATCTGGACTCGCCAGTCACGTTTGCATTATGACTACGTCGTTACTCTAGCCACCTACCTTGGCCGCGAATTCTTTGTACGTTACGGCAAAAACCACAAATCACGCGACGTACTTGTTGCCGAGCTACTCAAAGCTCCACCTGCCATGTATGACATGCCTGCTACATGGTCCGACCCACCTCTAGCTATGCCTGACCAATACAAATCCAATGACGCTATCGAATCCTACCGTCGCTACTACGCTTCTAAGTCCGCAACCATGCCCATGCTTTATCACCGTGGTGAGCGACCCATGCCAATCTGGCTCAGTGACTATATCAACGAGCATCAGTCTACTGCCTTGGAGGCCGCATGAGTCTCTATCGTCTCGAATGCGTAATTCTTGTCCATGGTGATAGCCTTGATGACGCTGTGCAAGAATTTACTGAGCAATTAGATCTTTTAGGCACACAATTTGGCGCAATTGCTGACGTATACATTGCCAATGCTGAAGGCATTGAGGAGCTAGAATGACTACCTTTGAGCAAGTAGGTAAGTTCAGGAAAAAAATGGGCTTGCCAATATCAACCTTTCCTCATTTGCTTTCACCTGAAGAGTCGTCCTATTTTGTGCGATTCATCCTCGAGGAAATTTCTGAGTACATGAAAGCCTATGAAGAAAATTCTTTGGTTGATGCTGCTGACGCCATTGTCGATCTTGTGTATGTTGCTCTTGGTTGTGCTCATGCAATGGGCCTACCTTTTGATGATCTATTTGAAGTGGTACATGCGGCAAATATGAAAAAGCAACCGGCCGATGATTTCATACGCTCTACTCGAGGTCGCCAATACGATGTGGTCAAACCCATTGGCTGGACTGGCCCCGAAGGCGAGATGATTGCTATCCTCTCACAATACAAAGGTGGCGAATGAAAATCTCCGACCTAATTGATAAGTATGTCGAAACCAAAGCTTTGAAGGAAAGCTTAAATGAGGACATCAAAAAGGCAAACGAAAAGTTGGCCGCCATTGAAGCCGACATTATGGAACAAATGGCTCTTGCAGGAATTACGCAAGCCGCGTCGGAAAAAGCAAGCTGCACCATGCGTGAAACGCATCATCCATCCATTGAGGATTGGAACGTCTTCTACGATCATGTTGCAAAGACAAATCAATTTGAACTTCTTCACAAGCGTTTATCCTCTCAAGTCTTCCGTGAGCGGTGGGAGTCTGGAGATCTTATACCCGGTACGAAAATGTCTTCCGTCTGGGAACTTTCCGTTCGTCGCAAGTAACTCGTTGAAAGGAGCCATCATGGCCAAAACTAATAATGCTGTTGCACTGTTTGAAGATCAACTGGCCGCTATGGCCACAGAGAATGTCAAGGCCGAACAATCCGGTCTTACGGCCACGTTCCTGTCAACCAAAGGTGGAGTTCTAACTTACCGCGGTGACCCTATCACTGGCAATAAACTGGCCTGCGTTATTCTTGCAGCTCCAATTGAGCGCCTGTACTACTCGGATCGTTATGATCCTACCAAGATAGTAGGACCTAAGTGCTTTGCCATTGCTCCGGTAGCTACCGGCATGGGACCTGCCACAACTGCGGAGGCACCACAACATGAAAACTGCGAAGGTTGCCCACAAAACCAGTGGGGCTCGTCACCAACCGGTGGTAAAGGTAAAGCCTGCCGTGAAACACGTCGACTCCTTCTCATCCCAGCAGATAGCATTACCACTGCGGAGTCTGTGGCTGCGGCAGAGGTCGCGGCGCTTCGACCGCCGGTCACCAGCATTAAGAATTATTCCAACTATGTACAAACAGTCGCCGCAACGCTAAAGCGCCCACCATTGGCTGTCATTACTGAGGTTGCTGTTGTACCGGATCCTAAGACGCAATTCAAGGTAACCTTCAGTATGGTCAAGGCGATTGACGATCCGGCGATTGTGCAGGCAATTATCAAGCGCTCTCAGGACGAGGTTCAAAGAGCTATTGAGACTGTAGGCCAAATGGAAGATGATGCGCCTGCTGCGCCTGTTGCTGAGTCAGATCGCTTCTAATAGGAGGCTTTATGACCTTCATTAGCGTTGACGTACACCTTGATGAGTTTTCTGATGAGGATCTTATCGAGGAAATGAAATTGCGTGACCTGCACGTATTTGACGCCATGTGGTTGTACGACATTTACGTAACAAAAGGCAAGGACGCATTTTATGATGCAGCCAAGCGTTTTGTAGAAGATACGACAGGTCGCATTATGGTGTAGTTTATGGGGGAAAGCGGATGCTGCCAATTTGATTAACCGGTCTGTGATCAAGGCAGAAGCAGCGAGTACCCCACCTTTTCTTGAGGATTGAAATGAAAATGTTTACATTAATCTTTGTATGTACGATGCTGGTGAGTTGCTCATCAACATCCAACCCATCGCAGGCTTTGATACTTGATAAAGAGATCAATGCCATGAGCCGCAATGAAGTTATCATTGCAGTCAAAGAATGCGAAGTTAGTCGTATGCGCGCTGTATTGGTTATGGGTAAGCGTAAGATTGGTAACCATACAACAGATGTCGTCGTTGACGTAACTTGCGCACCTCTCTATTTCTACTAATGATACCTATATTCCTTGACTTTGAGACAGAAGGCATCGAGGCTCGCCCGACGTATCCGCCTAAACCGGTGGGTCTTGCTGTGTATGATCCTACAGGTCAGTTCGCTGATGGCTATTTTGCTTTTGGCCATATTACAGGTAATAATTCTACTTTTGACGCCGTAAGGCGCATGATGGGAGAAATGTATGATTCAAATCGACCGCTATGCTTTCATAACGCCCTATTTGACTTGGATGTTGCTGATACTCATTTTGGCTTGGCTATCCCCGACGCATCTAGGTTACACGACACTCTCATTCTCTCTTTTCTCTTCGATCCACATGTACCTTCATTATCGCTCAAAGATCTCGTGGTCCATTGGAGCCTCGACACCCCAGAAGAACGAGATGAGCTTAAAGAATGGATCATTAATAACGTCCCTGACGCTAAACGAAAAAAGTCACAATGGGGCGCACACATCAGCAAAGGACCCGTCGAGCTGGTAGGTCGTTACGCCAAGGCTGACGTGCGGCTTACTGCTAAGCTATTTGAGTTTACCGCTTCAAACGTTTTACCGGCTCAGCAGGCGCCGTATATACGTGAACTTGAACTGATCCCACTGTTGCTTGAAAACTCACGTTTAGGCGTTCGAGTTGATGTGGCTGGGTTATCAGCAGCAAAAGAACAGGCCATAAAAGATATTGAGGCTTGTAATGTTTGGGTTCGTGCATTGTTGAATTCTCCTGAATTGAATGTCGACAGCGATTCTCAGCTGGTCGAAAGTATTTATCAATCGGAGCATTGGGACAAAAATAAAGCCTGGCCTACCACAGACAAAGGCCAGAAACAAGCCACTAAAGAAGCACTAGAGGAGATGCTTACTCATGAACACTTGCGAGATGTCCTTAGGTATCGTGCAAATCTATCTACATGCCTCTCAACTTTCATTGACCCTTGGCTCACATCGGGCCAGCATACCGGCAGAATCTATACCAATTGGAACAGTGTTAGAGGTGAGCGTGGAGGCACACGAACAGGACGGCTCAGTAGCACTCCTAATTTCCAAAATGCACCCATTAGATATCCGAAGGTAAACCTACCACCGGATCTCAATGTGGCGCCATTGCCTTTGGTACGTAGTTTCATTCTACCGGATGAAGGCCATAAACTGGTAGCCTGCGACTTCAATGCTCAAGAGTTGCGTATCTTTGCTCATTTTGAAGGTGGCAATCTTATGCAGCAATACCAGCAAGATGCTCGTGCTGATTTGCATACCTACGCAGCCAAGATGATGACCGAGGCATCCGGCCGTGAGGTTAGTCGTACTTACTCAAAAGGCGTCTCATTTGCTATTCTCTATGGGGCTGGCCCAAAGAAAATCAGTGAGATGCTTGAGATCGACTACGACTTGGCCAAGACATTGATGGATGCCTATACCACAGCCGTGGCTCCAGGCCTCAAGGCGATGCAAGCCACCATGAGGACAAGGTACAAATTAGGCCAACCCATCAAAACCCTTGGCGGGCGTCTGGTCAAAATGGAGCCACCTAAGATTATCAATGGCCGGCTACGTGAGTTTGATTACAAAGGTGTTAATCTACTCATTCAAGGCTCAGCTGCTGATCAAGCTAAGGCGGCCATGTTGCTATTCCAAAAGACACGGCAAGGTAGTCGCCTATTGTTAAGCGTCCATGATGAACTGGTTATTTCTACACCTGAGGATACTGTGGAACGTGAGGCAGAATGCTTAACACAGGCTATGTGCCATGCTTTGCCCATGGATGTGCCTATGGTGAGTGACTATAAAGTTGGTAACTCTTATCAGGAAACTAAATAATGCGTAGCTTTTCTCACTCATCCATTAAGTCATACGAAGAATGCCCATATAAGTACCGGCTAACTCGTATTGATGGCCTTAAAGAACCTACCGGGGACGCTGCGCAACGTGGTAAAGATATACATACAGCATTTGAAAATGCTATTGATCATCAACAAAAGTTGGAAGATACTTTTGAGTATTGGAATGACTACGTTGCCGAGCTAATTTCAAAAGGGGCCAAGAGTGAGATGCAATTCGCTATCAAAAAAGACTGGACTCGCACTGATTTTCTTGCTGCCGATGCTTGGCTTCGTGGCATTTATGATGTGCTGTGGCTTGATGGCGCTACTGCTCACGTTATGGATTGGAAGACAGGTAAAGAAAGGGATTACGGCGATCAGCTCAAGCTTTACGCAACTATCATAATGGCTGAGTATCCAAGAGTAGAAACTGTTACCACTGAAATCTGCTATATTGATCTTAACAAGCGCCACGCGGGGCAAACATATTCGCGATTAGAGCATGAGAAGCTTAAAGAATGGGTTACTACTCGAATTACCAAGATTGAGAATGACGATATCTTTGCACCACGCCCATCGCAAGGATGTAAATGGTGTCATTTTAGGAAGTCCAATGGAGGTCCTTGCCAATGGTGACTCGAGCATTACTCGAACGCGACCTTGAGGCATACTTTACACGACAATGCAAAAAGCTAAACCTGCTCACCCTCAAACTACATGTCCGATATGCGAGAGGGTGGCCCGACCGGATCGTGGTCTTATCTGGTGGGCATACATTATGGGTGGAGTTGAAAAAACCTGGGGGAAAGACAACGCCTCTACAGGACAAAGTACACAAGCAACTAAAAGATCTTAACCATACAGTTTACGTATTAGATTCTAAAGAGGGGATTGACAGTGTTTTGGGAACCGCATGAGTATCAAAAGGAAGCTGTAAAGTTTCTCATTACTCGAGGCTCTGGCGGTCTTTGGCTTGACCCCGGTCTTGGTAAAACTTCAATTGTTCTATCGGCGTATAGAATCTTAAAGACCAAAGGGCATTGCAAAAAGATGCTAGTGCTAGCCCCTCTGCGGCCTACGTATTCTGTATGGCCTAACGAAGTCAAAAAGTGGGAGCAGTTCGAAAACTATTCTGTAGGCATTCTGCATGGTGGCAATAAGAACAAAGTTCTTAAGCAAAACCACGATATCTACGTAATGAATTACGAAGGCATTGGCTGGCTCTCATCTCAACTCAATGGCAAGCCTTGGCCTTTTGAGATTTTGGTTGTGGATGAGATCTCATACTTGAAGAATACGCAATCACAACGTTACAAATCATTGAAGCCATTGCTAAATAAGTTTGATCGCCGCTGGGGTTTGACTGGCTCGCCTGCGCCAAATGGGTTGCTGGATATCTTTGGCCCTCAATATGTGATTGACCAAGGCGCTACATTTGGGCCTTACATTACTCGATTCAAAAATGAGTACTTTTACCCGTCCGGCTTTGGTGGGTATGAGTGGAAAATCAAACCTGATGGCGAAAAGCGTATCTATGATGCCTTGGAGGGAAAGGTACTGCGTATGGCAGCGCTGGACCATCTAGATTTGCCTGAGTTAACATACAACAATATTTATGTAGAACTACCTGAGGCCGCCAAGAAAATTTACAAGCGCCTCGAGGATGACCTTACCATTGACTTGCAGTATGGCAATATAACAGCTGCGAACGCAGCCGTGGCGGTCATGAAATGTCAACAAGTTGCCAATGGAGGATCATACCTAGATGGGGAGAACAAAGAGACAATACACATACACGACGCCAAGACACAAGCCGTTCAAGATCTGGTTGACGAATTGTCAGGCCAACCTTGCATTATTGGCTTTCATTTTCAACACGACCTGGAAAGACTCAAAGCTGCGTTTCCTCAGGCTCCAGTCATTGGTTCTGGCGTTGTTGGTTCTAGACTTGATAGCATTGTTAGCGCATGGAATGCCATGGAAATTCCAGTTTTACTTGCGCACCCGATGTCTGCTGGGCATGGTCTCAATCTTCAAGGCTCTGGCCATGCAGTCATTTGGTACTCGCTCACATGGTCGCTTGAAGTTTATGAGCAATTCATTAGACGCCTGTGGAGACAAGGTCAAAAAAATCACATCGTAGTCCACCACATTATTGCAAAAGATACCATTGATGAGGCCATTGTCTCAGCTGTAAAACGCAAAGACAAGACTCAACAAAATCTGTTAAATGCGGTACGCGATTACGTGCAACGTGATAAAATTGAAATTGCTGTTGATCATTGAAAAGTAAGCATGTCATACACCACCACTATTTTTACACAAGGAGATTCTGCTATGTCAGAGGTAAAGCGCCGCCGTGTCAATAAGCAAGCAAAGATTAAAGTGCTGGTTGAGGAAAACCCTAAGCGCAATAATACGCTAGCCGCAGACCGGTTTGCATTATATGAAAATGGTATGACAGTCGAGGAATACGTTGCTGCGGGCGGCCGTACAGGCGATATTGCACATGACGTTGCTGCAGGGTATATCGAACTGGAAGACTAATGAAGATCCTTATAACCGGCGTCACCGAGACGCATACAAATCATCCACAGCGTGCAAGTTCCACAAAGTTTGTGTCAGTACCTGAGTTGATGCGTAACGCGTTTGAGCGACTGGTACATGATGTAGATCATCGAGCAGTAGGGGCAGGTGAGGATCTTTCTGAGTATCAAAAGGTCTTCATCTACCTGTACCCTGTAGACCATAACGCAGTTAATGTTAATGGCGCTATATGGGCATTGCAACAACGGCCAGACGCTTGGCTTTGTCTTGATGATTGGTCGTTTCAAAAATTGCTACCTACGTGGGGCAACTTTATTGACACCAAGCTACTTACCAATCGTACATGGTTAGCACCTTTATTTCCATGGGGCGACGTTAAACAGATGGGTCTGCCGGTCGATGATATACGTCATTGGGACCCATCACCTTTGTACAACTTGCCTAAAGTACATAGACTACGTTGGCAAGAAAGAAAAACTGAATGGTACAACGCCTCATTATCAAAGGATGCGCATGAGTGGGCAGATCGGCAAAATCTTACCTGGCCTGTTCGTGCCGTGGGTGGAAAATCACTTGGACAACCTAGGATTTTGGAGTCTCAAATTGTCTGGGAATATGGATCCTATAAAGGCGTGCTTTGTCCTACCTATGAACATGCCGGATGCGGATGGTGGCGCGTCAGATACTTACATGCTGCACATGCTGGAGCTATACTCGGTAGCGACCCCAAAGAAACCGGGATGATCCATCCTGCATATGGATACACACTAAAAGAAATAGAGAAAATGGGCGACGAGGCAAGAGAATACTTGGCCTGGTTGCAAGCAGACAAACTAAACGTTGCAACTTTGCATGAAACAATGCAAAAAGTGGAAGGGTGGCTTGCATGATCATAATTCTTGAAGGGCCAGATGGTGGGGGTAAAACCACGCTATCTGAAAAGTTGCGACAAATGCTTAATCATGAAAGATTGACCAATGTCGTAAAACATGGCCCTTATACCGGTATGTCGTCTGAAGAATTATGCAAGACATACTTCAGATCGATGTCACAAGCATTAACCTATGATGACCACGTTATTCTTGATCGCAGTTGGTTATCAGAGCCAATCTATGGCGAGGTCTATCGTAATGGCGTAACTCGTGTAGATATGCCACGCCATCGAATGCTAGAACGTGTGGCATTAACTCGTGGCGCCGTGGTTATCCATTGCCAACCTGAGTTTGCTTTATGCGTTGATACTTTCAAGACACGCAAAGATATTGAATACCTTGACACCACTGAGCAACTAGGCAAAGTATATGATGCGTATGAAACGCTGCCTATGCATACATGCTTGCCCATCGTGCACTATGATTATGAAAAAGATACTGTTAGTGACCTATTAGAAAAAGTCATGGCAAAGTCAGTGCCTAATCGAGCATCCGGTGGTGGTTGCTTTAAAGAAGGCAATATCCTTATGCTTTGTGATAAAGGCCCTCGCACTAATATGCGAGCATCTGCAGCTGTTGTGCCATTCATTAACTTTTTGGACGATGATGGCCCCAGTCGTATGTTGGCTCATGCACTAGAAAACGAAGGCGTGCCTGAGAAAGATCTTTACTGGATCAACACACAAAATTATCTAGGCACACCAACTGACGCAAAATTCATTAATCAGCTTAAGCCTAGCCGAATCTTTGCCTTAGGCAATAACGCCTATAGTTGGGCTATTAACGCCGGTGTACAAGTGTACAAACTGCCACCGCCGCTATATCATATGCAGCACTTCCCGCATTTGCCATACCACATTACTGAGAGCGATTATGGAAATACCACTCATTCATCGTGAAGAAGATCTCATTCTCATATATAAAGCACTTGAATACCGTGGAACTCGATCTGAGCCACGGGGAGAGGGTACTTTGGAAATTGAGAACTTTACTTATACTGTTAATCCTTTCGTGCGTTTTAACAACTTTGTCGGTCGTAACTTTAATCTTAATTATCTTAAGCGTGAAATGGCTTGGTACATAAAGGCTGATCCATTTGATACCTCTATTGCCGAGCATGCTGCGCAATGGGGCAAAATTGTCGTTAATGGCAAGTTAAATAGCAACTATGGTTCTTATTGGTTTGGTAAATATGGCGTACGCCATGTTGTTAGTGTACTTCAAAAAGACCCTATGAGCCGTCGTGCAGTTATTCCTATGTACGGCACTGACGTTGCTCATATGGATAGCGAGGCCAAAGACGTGCCTTGCACAACTGCCATTGAGTTTCGTCTACGCCGAGGCCGGCTTAACGCAAGAGCCATAATGCGTAGCCAAGACATTCTATGGGGGATGGCTAATGATCTTCCTACTTTCTCATTCTTACAAGAAATTGTAGCAGCTTTGCTTAATGCAGAAGTAGGTACATTGACAATATCTGTTGGCTCATTCCACGTTTACGAGTCCAGAATGAAGATGTTTAAAGACATTATTGAAAAGTCAACGCATCAACCTGTAGCTGACCCACCCCCAAGGATTCAGAGATACGAGGCTCATATGTTGATGGATAAGCACATTGACAGTTCTCATGCGTTCTCACGCTGGCTCCTTAATGTATAATTCACGTGTAGCACCTGACCATTGAAAGGAACTTATCATGACCCTCAATCGTATACGTTGGACATCCAGAGAGCGTGGCGAGGTTATTACCGCCGCCGCCAAAAAGCTCAATGAAGGCTATAAAATTGGTGACGCTTTAAGAGCAGCCCAATATGTCCTTGAGCCAGATCGCCGACGCCCGGAAACAAGTCTTTACAATGCCGCAGATATTATTGCAGCGGCGCGTAAATTGGCCAATGCTACAGTGCCTCCAAAACATAGTGTGGATATTGCAATGGCTAAAGCCAATATGCAACCTATACAGCAAAAAGTTGTGGTCTCCAGTGCACATCCAGTGCCTCAAGCAGAAGGTTCTATTGATGCCCTAATTGACACCATAGCTCGTAGAATTGCCAGCACCGTAAAAACTGAAATTGTTAAGGCTGTTAAAGAGCTTGAGCATGAGTTTAAAGTTGCACGCAATAATCCAGAATACGAAGCCAATGGTAAGTCCAAGCCCCGTGTTACTATTATTGGACTACGTGAAGATCAAATGTCTATGATTGAGCATGAATACGCCAATCGATACAGCTTTAAGTTTCTTACGGCTGACGACGCCAAAGGCTCTATTGCAACTGACGCTGATGCGTATTTGCTGATGAAAAATTTCATCTCACATGCAGTTTTTGAGAAGTACCAAATCTATAAAAATTACGTCTTGATTGATGGGGGCATGACGGCGTTGCGGGGTTGGTTATCGACTAAAGGAGTTGAACTATGAGCATTCCCTTTGAGTACGTATACACGCCTTCAACTACGGATGTAACTATTCGTTGGCGTATCAAATATGGCTGGGTGCCACCTACTGAGCAAGAAAACTTTAAAAAGAAATGGGCTGAGTTTAGAGCGCAATCTGCTCGAGGCATTGAGAGTCTTGAAGCTCACGAAGACCCGATTAATGATCGTAAACACGACAACGCCGGAAGGGTTATTCAATGGAAGACCAAGTAAAAGAGCAGTATCACGAATGGATGAGCTTGCTCATCAAGACCAAGAATACTGACTTACTTAGAGACCCTTACAACGTCTGGCTTGAAGCTTGGCACGTTGCAACGCTGTTTGCAGAAAAAAAGACCCCCGTACTAGACGGGGGTAAAACCACAAACTAGGTGCGAGATTACCTAGGTTGTGGCGTTGCGGCGGGGGAAAGGGGAGATTCGCCGGTATAACCCTTATACAGTTCGTATGCCAAAGGTGGAGCAGACAATAACAAGCCAGCCCCTTTGGCTGCCGGATGAGGTAAGGTCATGAGGGCACCACCTGTGGCTGAGAGGCCATGCATGACGGCGCCAGGTATATCACCACGTTGGCCAGCTTCATAGGCTTGTACGCCCTCGTAGCCGGCCATACCGCCACCAAGGGTACTACCTAGTGGGAAGTTCTTAACAGCGTAGCCAAGTCGCTTCATTACGCCTGGCTGATTCATCTCTTGCAAAAGCTGTGCACGCTGGCCAGCTTTGGAAGCAGCCGTTTGAGTCGAGGTAAGACCTTTTTGCAATTGCTCAAGTTCCAGCTTGGTCTGATTGAGAGCCGAACTGGCTTGCTCAAACTTGGCTTGTGCCTGCTGCAAACGATTATATGCTTGTTCTTGCACAGGTGAGGTGAATTGGCCTGAGAACTCTGGCGCATTGGGGACAATCAAACCAGATCGAGCGGCTTTAAATTTTGCAGCCTCGCCGGTTTTCTCAAGCTCTTGCTGTAGACGATAGCCACGAGTAGCCTCAGTAACTGACTCGCCACCTGGGCCCATACTACCTACAACTTTACGTGACCATTTATCACCGGCAGCCTCGCCAGGAGCAGAGATCTCAGTAGGTAGATTATAGCGAGCTGCTTGTGCTCGTGCCTGAGATAGCTCACGTTGCGCGTCATCTAGCGCAATCTCCAATGATTGCTGCCGAGACATAAGACTTTGCAATTGCCGTGAGGTTGATTGCGCTTCTTTTTGCCCAATCTTTGATGTAGCCTCGAGCTCTTGAATACGTGCTTCACGCTGCAACGGCCGTGGAAAAGGCTGGCGGTTTAGGCCATACCCAATTGCTGCGCCAGAAAGTGCTGCAGACTCTTTGCTAACAGGCGCCTGCTTAGTTGTAGGCTGAACTGTAGTACTTGGTGCAGGCCCAGTCGTAGGCCCAGCGGTAAAGACCTCATCCACAGCAGATAAGTCAGTCGAGTCTTGCGGTATTTGCGGCAAAGGCTCAGTTGAGACTTCACGAGGCTTACGGCGCCGATCAGTTTTCTTTGGCGCAGGCGCACTTGGCGTTGCAAAAATAGGGTCTAGATCTTCAAGACGATCTGCCATGATTACCTCTTGTATGGGTAGTGTTGCTCATATAATTGTCCGTACAGACTTTGGTAGCGAGTTGCAATATCGTTATAAGGCCTTGAGCCAAAGAAGTCACCAAAGGGCACACGCAAACCTGTTTGCTTATCCCAATCACGTAATGCAGTAAAGTAATCTTGGCGCATCTTCATGCCTAGAATACTTTCTTTGGCGTAGTATTTGATGGCGTCAGCAGCATCCCGAGGAGATACCATTGGGGCTTGCAATAGAGTTACGTCGGCATTAGAAATCTGTGGGCCAAGAACTGACTTATTGACTCGAGCATTTTCAAAGAATTGACGGGCAATGATGGTACTGGCACGAGCCAAGACTTTTTGTTCATCAGGCGACAGTTTAACTTTGGATAAGAATTCTTGTACAGGCACTGAGAATGCGCCCCATGGAGTAGCAACACCCTTATCTGCTGCAGCTTGCAAACCAGCCAAGAGACCTTGCTGTTGCATTAAGCCCCAAATTTGTGGGTACTTATCAGCCAAGTCATGCAACTCTTTTAGATCTCTGACGTTGGTATTAACTCGATCCGGTGTCCAAGAATTGAAAACGTTGCGTTGCTCTTTCCATTCTTCATCAGACAGCTTTTGACGCTCTTTCATACCCTCAGCACGAACAGCCAATGGCACACCAGCATCACTGCGGGATGTGTCGATAGTTGTAGGTGGCTGTTGTACAGGTGATGGCGCTGCACGACCACTAGGCGCCAAAGGTGTTGTAGGCACAGTTGTACCAGTTGAGCCAGGGCGCAAAGCATTGAGATACTCAGGTGGTATCATTTGCAAAAACTCAGGGCCAAACTTGGCTTCCATCTCAGCCAAAGAAACTCCAGATTTGACCATCTCAAGAAAGTTCTTAATGGCATCATTTTCCATTGCCGCTGAGTTTTTTAGAATCTCCCCAAGCTTAGGGTACTTGGCAGCAAAGGCGGCGTAAATATCAGGTGTAATTTTGCGAGTTATACCTGCTGGGAAGCGACCTGTTTGTACGCCTTCGGCAGTTTGCTCTGGTGAAGTGCCAAGCAATTGCCCCAGCATTTTCATACCCTCAGCCTGGTTGGCCAGTTCATACTTTTGGCCTGCAATTTGAGCACGTAATTGCGCAATAGGTAGTTCAAGCTCACGTTGCTTAGCTTGATCTTGCGCCACAGCCCCGGCAGCTCGACCAAGAGCCTCGCCAAATGTACCGGTGCGGCCAGGATCAAGAAACTGCGCTGCCACGTTCCACATATTGGTACCTTGGCGCGCTTCAAGAGCGGTTAACGTTTTATTTAGCGCGTCAAGATATTCTGATTGCGCGCCTTCATCAAGGCCAATGCCTGTAGGCGCTTTAGGAATTGTTGGTAGTGCCATAATAGCCTCTTAAAATTGCTTGCTTAGCCAATCCCAAGCACTTGATGCGCCCTTGGAAATAACATCACCTAATGTGCCGCCTACTGTATTAGAACCTACGTTTGCACCAAGCAATGAGCCAAGACCCGCAATTTGCGCCAATGGCGAAGCAGCATACGCACCAGGCAATGGGCCTTTGTATGTGGATGCCACATCTGTAGGTATACTATAGCCCTTAATAAGCTGCGACGTGGTGCCTAACGTTTGCAATGGGAATAATTGTTGCGCCTGCCCAATTTGCTGTTGCTGCGCACCTAGTGTAGCCAGCGCATTAACGTCGCCTAAACCAAGCTGTTGTTGCGTACCGGCCAAGCTTCCAAGCTGTTGCGCGCCCATCAATTGACGTGCTAAGTCGTTTTGCGCAGCCGTCATAGCATTTTGGTATCCTTGGCTAAGCGCCATCGACTGGCGGCCACCAATATCTGCTAATGCGTCACGAATGGTACGGCCTAGCACCTGAGCTCCACGTTGTGAGCCAAATTGGCCAGTACCTACTGCGCCAGATACTGCACCAGGGGCAAGATTTTCTACAATATTACGTTGCCCAAGTCGCCCAATCTCACCTACAACTTGTGAAGTGTAGGGATCCATGTATTGGCCTACCACAGATGGCGCTGTTGTACCAGCGCCTGTTTGGGCCATATTAACAGCGGCTTGCAGCGTAGGCGCGTATGTACCTACATTGGCTTTGGTCAAATCAAAAGCTTGTTGCTGCAAAGGCGTCGCGCCTACAAACTGAGCTTGCTGCCCAGCTTGCATACCTTGTTGCGCAATATTGCTAAGGTAGTCGGTGTACCAACTAGGTGCTGTGGTTTTTTGTGTTTGCGCTACATTTACATCAGGTAGCGCTTCGCCGACGGTAAGAGCCATGATTTAGCCTTTCAAATATTCCAGAGGTGATTTCGCAGCTGGCGGAATCTTCTTATGCGAAGCCCCCCGCTTATGCTTACGAATATTTTCTCTCATTTTATCCAACATTTTTGCACCAGCTTTATTGGAACCATTCCCCAAAGCTGCTACAGTATCTGCATCAAATACGTACTCACCATCAGCCAACATAGCCGGTATGCTATCAGATTGGCCATCGCCTTCGCCTTCTACATAATATCCTGTTTTACCTGTAATAAACTGTGGAACATGCACATCGCCACCACTTCTAAACATAAAAGGCTCTGCTCGATCGGAGCGTTGTAAGCCTGCCATACGGGCTGCGTCAAAACTAAACTCATCAGGTCGAATAAGGCTAGTTTTTTCCATTTCTGTAGGGCCAAGGCCTACTTGTTGTTGTGGTTGTTGCATGCCATCTTCTTGTTTTAAGAACTGCGTATACATATCAAGTGGCGACTGTTGTTGCTGCGCACCATATGTGTAATAGCTTTGATCAGGCAGGCGCGATGAGATTACATCCAATAGCCCGCGATCCACGTCGGCTAAGCCAGGGTATAACTGCTGCAATTCTAAGAGCTGGTCGTACGCTGTCTGCGGCATCTTAGTTTGCAACATTGTTGGTGTAGGCGCTTGTGGCGTTGCGCCTGACAGAGTAGGCGTCGACAATAAACCTAATGATCCAGCGCCAGATGTGCCTGTTGCAGCAGTTCTAATATTCCCCATGCCTGCTAAAGCTTCTGGAGTATATTCAGTTAGTGGGAATTCTTGCGACGCTTTTGTATACTCATCAAACTCAGGCGTATCTTGCTCTTCACTAGGCAAATATCGCCAAGGCTGCATTTCAATTTCACGCTGACCTATAACTTCAACTTCTTCTAAAGTACGCGGGTCAACAGGCCTCGTGACAATAGATGAGCCATCTATTGAGCCTAAGGCGCCTAAAGCTGCTTGTCTTTGTATATCCTCATAGCCATATTGGCCTGTTGCGTAGCCAGGCAATGGCGTAGTCAATTTCCAATCGGTAGGCGTTGCAGCACCTGTACCAAAGCCGCTTAATGCGCCCGCACCAGCTTGACCAGTAATGCTTGAATAGTCAGGCCCCATATCGCCCATGGCCATGACTTGGTCAACAGGCAGACCTGCTGTTTTTTGCGTTGTAGATGGCGTATCTGCTTGTTGCGCTTTCAAACCAGATGCTGCAATGGAAGGCGCTGCCGCTTGCAATGCAGTATATAGATCCTCGCCACGAACAAGCGCTTCAGACCCTACTTGAGCTACGTTGCCTGCGGCATCCACCATAAAAGGTAATGCACCACTTTCGCCCATGTATTTAGTAACGGCGTTTTGCGCTTGTGCTGACGCAAAATTACCTGCCACATTGGCAAGTATATTCTCACCTAGTTTTTCAGGCGCTATTGCTGCAGATGCCAAGCCTGTACTAATACCTTGCGCAATGGTTTGTTGCGCTTGACCTAACGATACGCCTGCAAAGTCTGCAACTTTCTTTACATTTTCAACGCCACCTAGCGCAGTATTGGCAATATCTGCGGATTTGACTTGTGCCAATGCACCCGCACCGCCCATAAGAGCAGCTTGCCCAATATTGCCGCCTGTTAATGCCGCCAAGCCTGCGTTGGTTACTGCGCCTGCAAGTGCGCCACTGGCAGCTGCGCCTAAGCCTGTAGCCGCGCCAATTTTTCCTGCTAGCGCGCCGGTAAGACCTGGCATAGCAAAAGACAACCCTATTGCAGCAATAGGTAATAGATCACCATACCAAGTCTCTCCGGTGACGTTTCTAGTGGCGTTGTAGTAATTCGCCATAGGCGCGCCTTGCTCATTGGTTACAGGAACTAAGTTTCCTGAACCATCAGCGCGAAACAGCAACGCAGCATGTTTGTTGCCATCAATAGAGTTGGCAACCATGTAGAAGTCTTTTGTACGATCCGCAATGTCGTTATATAAAGATTGTTTATCAAGAACTTTCTGTGTACTTTTTGTCCCATAAGCACCAGAAAATTCTTGCGTTGTGTAATAGTCGTTAACGTTTAGACCAACCTGTTCCGCTGCTTTTTTGAAGTCAGCATCTGATGCAGCCTGATTGGTGCCAGCTTTTACAATTCCTCTTGCGCCACCAGACATACCGGCACTAACAGTTCCCATGTCCAGACCAACAATGGCAGGCCCACGCATCGCAGTAGAGGCGTCAGATTTAACGTTCCAACCAAATTTGTTCCAGTTGTCACGGTACTGCTGTTCATCAATTTTGTTGCTCTTGTAGCGATCAAGCACAGCATCTAAGCCACCTTGATCAAGAATAGGCAACTTTGTATTGGGGTCAATATTGCTAAAGGCGTCAGGGTTTGCGCCCTGAATATTTACAGTTGGAATTGCAGACATCTTCAGAGGGTCAATCTGAGACGCCATGCCAACAACAGGTGTAATTAAATCTTGTAACTTAGTATTTTTAACTGCAGTTTGAATTTGCCCCAGCAAAGTTTGAACCTGCTTTGCGTCTGCCATCTTAGTGACATCGCCAAGGCTATTTCTAATAGTATCTACATAACTGCTAACATTGCTAATTGCTTCGTTGCGTTGATCAAGATATGGTTGAATTGAATCAACAATACTTTGATATTTAGTTTGCGCTGTATCAAAAGTCTTGTTGGCAGTATTAAGAGCAGTTTGCGCAGGCTTAATAGTGCTATTTTGATACGCTTTTTCTGCGTTTGCTCTTGCTGTATCTAGTGTAGCGTAGGCTTTATCAACTGCAGTAACAGCTTTTCCATACGCAACCTCACCTGCTTTTGCTTTTTTGTAGTCGCTATCAAACATACTATTGTATGCTTTGTCACGAGCGGCTTCAGCAGTTGTAATAGCCTTAAGAGCATTCTGGTACGCGGCATTCTTAGAAAGATATGAGCCATCATTAAGCGCGTCAGTCAACTTATCAAGCTTTGCCTGCGCCGCATCTAAAGCTTTTTGCGCGTTAGTAACAGCAGTCTGGCTAGTTTTTGACGACGCTTGTGCATCTGTGTATTTTTTGTTTGCAGCAGTGACTGCGTTAATCGCTTTTTGTACATCTGCTAGTTTTACAGCGGTGTATGCCATATTAGCCTCTAGGATTGATGGCGCCAACTAATGCAGCGGCCCAATCTTGCCAATTATCAAACTTGTATGGGCCCGGAATGCCTTCATTAACAAACACGTCAATGGCGATTAGGCCTGCGCCCCAGTCTTGCCATTTCATCTCATCTGATGGTATTTGTAATTGCTGTGGCGCGTAGAGCTCACACATTAACGACGCCCATGACATAAAACTATGGTACCTTGGGTCGTAAATAAGACTAACATCAGCCATTGTAGCCTCTTACGTCACCAATATTGCCTACCAATAGAATGCGGCCTGTTTGGAAATCACCGCCAGCAGTATTGCTAACAAACTTCAATCGCAGCTCACGCCGTTGCTCACGTAGATCGATTTTGTTAGTACCAGGGCTAAATGTGTAAGCATCAGATACTTTATCCGCCGCTTGAGCATATGGTCTACCGGTAATGTAAAGCTCCATATTGCCGGATTGTATGAAATCTGGCTCAATTCTGGACACATCCAGCCATACATTATTACCTACCATGGCCGGTTCAGAAGGCCCGCCGCTTACCCAACCTAAGTCATTGGTTTCCACATATGACTCAATGGCGTTAACGTTAGTGCCTTTAACTGCGTCAGTACCAATCTCATGCTGCCAAAGAGAGACTGTATTATATGTGCTATCAACAGTTAATTGAAATCCTGCGCCTCCACCAAACGTACCGGTAAGAATGTCGCCTACTGTATAACTTTGCCCGTGTGCAGTAATCTGAACTGCTGTTACAATATTGCCTGCCACTGTAATAGTGGCATACGCGCCTGTGCCTGTGCCACCTGTTAGAACAACAGCGGTATATGTGCCATTGGTATAGCCACTACCAGGATTAGTAATACTAACAGCGTTAACTGCATAAAGAGATTCTGGATCCCAACCTGCATTAATTGGGTACCTAAATACTTGTGAGAAATAGCCTGCTGATCTACGAGCGCCTAATGCTTGGCCTGCGTCGTACCAACGATTCTCACGAATATTGTAGATAATGGCGTCATTGCACTCTGTCGAGTTGCCACGTGGATAGAACCACCAAATCTCGCCAAAGCGAGGCACTTTGGATGCCCAAACTTTATTTCTTTGCGCATAGTTTAGATTGTCAAAGAAATAGTTTTGATTCATATCATTGGGGATTTCTTTGACCACGCCGTTATATAGCAAGAAGCGATCAACACCACACCAATAATAAATTCCGTCATACTCAATTACTGATTGGCTTGATAGAATGGACGATTGACTTGAAATAATGTCGTAACGCCAAAATAAAGTTTGCGCGCCAATTGTAGTTGGGTTGTATGAAACTCGAATTAATGAGTCCAAAGACCAAAACAGCCCAGATGGCGCATTAGAGCCACCTCGTACAGGCAGCCCTTGTACAATTTTTGTGCCTGCTACGTTAGTCTCGTTAGCATCAGCAGAATTCCAATCAGTAAAATCACCTGCAGCACAATTCTTAATGAGTCCATTATTACCGTAAACAAAAATGTAAGGGTGCAGCACAACAAGGCCGCCACTAACTGAAATAGGGTTATTTGTAGGCGCCGAACCGCCGGTATCTGCTAACTGCGCCATGGACGTACCGGTAATCAAACCTTGCAATACAGGCGTGTTAATTTCAGATGCAATATCTGATAGATTTTGTCCAGGATGCGCAACAAGCGTATTGGCTGCACCAGCTACATCATAAAACGTATCAAACTGCCATAGATTATTGGCATTAGCAGCAAAGTTAGATAAAGTAAAATCCAGAACACCGGTGCCTACACCAATATTGTTAATGGGGTTAACTTGTAAACCTGCAGCGTAGCCGCTAAAAACGTAACTCAAACCTGCTTGTGGGCTAACATAAATGCCGCGCGATGGGCCTGCAAAGTCATTAGAAATCTCACGATATCCTGCCATTTTACGAGGGCGGCCGCGCTGAAAACGCACCCAACGGCCATCTGCATAAAATTGACGATCAAATACAGTACCATCTCGCTGTATGCCGGCTGCGGTATCTAGCGCAAATACTTTTTCATCTGACATCAGAATGTGCCTCCACTAACGCCAGTTGTAAACGTACCTGAACCAGTAATTGTTAGCCCCGTTGCTGTTAAAGATGATCTTTGTGTGCCTAAAATTGAGATGTCAAATGCGCCTGCACCACTACGATATATACCAGTATTAGTTTCTGCAGCAAAATTAAGACCCGGTGTAGATGCCGTGCCTGAAACTATGCTAATGGCAGTTGCGCCGGATTGCGTAGTATTTGCATTGAAAAAGTTAGTGCCATCACAAACTAGCGTTGCCTGCTGCCCAGGTGGAATAGTTGCTGAAAACGAGCCTGGAATGCCTGTTGTAACTGTTAATGTATAACCATTATCAACAGTTTGATTACTAATAACGTATAGATTGACGATAGGTGGATACGTTACTACAACATTACCTGACAAAGTCCCTACGTATTCCTGAATAATATTAGATGCTTCTGACGGTGTCAGTGTATATGCGCCTGAAACTACAGGCTTTGTAATGGCATTAAATACAAATTGACTACTAGTGCCATATCCTACAGTAACGTACTCCGTACCAGTGCAAATAACAAATGAGGCTTCACCCGGCGCGTATTGCTTAAATGCGCCACCATCAATTAACTCTACGCCTGTGGTGTTGATGGTTAACGTACCTGAGCCATTATTCTTAAAGATGGTGAACCAGTTATTGCCTAACGTAGCAACAGCTGGCAATGTTACACTGCCTGCACCACTAGGCCAAATTTTTGTTTGTGCTCTATCCGCAGCTACAAAAGTGTAGCCATTGGTAATATTGGTTGCAGGATGGCTTTGATTTAGTGTTGCTGAAATGGCCAATAAGCCATAGCCTGCCAAGGTTGCAGCATCTGCGCTAGATGTTCCTGTACCAAATGCAATGATACCCCAAGTACCAGCAGCAGTAGAGTTAGAAGTGACATAGATATATTCCGCTTGACCTGAGCCAATAGAAATGATGGTACCACCAGAACTATCTTTAACAGTGAATGCTGTTGCGCCAAGATTGCGAATCAACGAGTCAGTGCCAACAGAAGTCTGGTTGGCAGGCGGCATAATCAATGATAAGCCGCTTGTAGATGGCGTAACCTCCATAATACGTGCAGCATAGTTGCCAGTAGCATTGCCATTGATGGGCCATGACAGCGTCGTATTAGAAGATAGCGTAAACGAGCGATAGCTTACGTCAGTAGGCTGAATGACGTCGCCAGTAAATGGTGAGACATAAGATGTCATGAGTCAACCGCCACAGTTTGTCGATCGCCTGTACGCTGTATATCTTCAGCTTTTAGAGTCGCCATGCTCTCATCATACAGCGCTTTCCATACGCCAATTCGGCTGTCGTTCTTTAAGAATGGCATAGCCTGCAAGAGGCTACCATATAACAAAGCTTGTGGCGCGTATTCAGTAAACCAATTGGTTTGATTGGTCGCATCCAAAGGCTGCGGACGCTCGTAGTAAACTACCTCAAATGGATACGCTGCAGCAGGCGTAGGCGCAATCAACCAATGCGTATAATCATAGTCAGCGTAATACAGTGGCACATCTGTATCAGTGGCATCAGGCCAGTAATTACGCAAATACTCATACTTGCGCAATAGAACTGGCTTTTTCTCGCCATTAACAGTAATGGACATAGACACCGTTTTACGCCAACGAGCCGGCTTGGCAATTACTGGATTCCCAGATACCATAGTTGCGGTATCCACAGTCAATGTGCCAAGAAATTTGATCTGGCTTGCAATGATTTGCTCAGCCAGCATAATAAAAGTGGGGATCTTATTGATCGTGGCAGTGTCGGTACGCTCAAGATAGCTCTCGATATCTGCGGCCAACGATGTGTATGTCATTACTGCTGCCATTATTTGCCTCGTTTAGCTTTTGCACCCTGCATATTTGCAACTAAAGAGGGGTAAACCGTGCCGGTTTTCTTGGCAAAAGCTTTGGCAGCTTTTTTCTGGTTGGGGCTAAGAGGCTTGGACTTGCCAATACTCTTAGGGCGTGGCTTTTCCCAGATAGGTTTATCGCTCATTATATTCCCTTTCTATACCAGAATGACACTTCAATGTTGACTTCTTATGGCTTCGTATTGGCTGTAGCACTGTTTGAGGGCTGCTCTGATCTCGTCGGCTCGGGCAGCTTCCCCAACAAGAAATTCTCCATCCGGTCTATAAAGCTGCTTTCCAGTACACCCTGCGGCAACCTGTCCAGAGCCGGTGGTTTGGGTGGTGTTACTGGCATCGGCGCTGGGGCGATCTTGCCGCTGGCGCATGACGTTAGAAAGAGCGGTAGTACGAGCATTAAGATTCCTAATCTCACGATCTTTTTCCTGTCTGATATTGTCAGCTGCCTGTTGCCAATTCTGCTCTTTCTCTCGAGCTTGATTAACAGCCTCAGTATGCTTAGCCAGTAAGTCAGCTTTCTCATGATCCCATTGCTGCTGAATCTCAGCTCTACCTGCCTTGTCGCCTCGCCAATAGCCTATACCGGAAGCACTCAGAAGGGCTACGAGCATCGCCAGTAAAAACCATGGGTTCATATACGCCATCATTTTGCAGGTGGCTTAGTGCCTTCTAGCTTCTTATGAACCTTGACAGTCTTGCAAACCTGCTTTTTGGTCTTGGCGTCTTCCATACAAACTTTCTTCATCTCACCACCGGCAAGTGCAACAAGTGGAATAAATGCAATCAGTGCAAGCAGACTTTTCATTACTCAATCTCCGGATGAGGGGGTTGTACAGGGGCAGGTTTACCTTTATAGCCTGTAGTTACTGGAGCTGCGGAGCTAACAGGCTCTATGGTGGGCTCAACTCGTTTTGCCACAGGCATAGGCGCAGACGGGCTCGGCTTATCCTCACGCTCTTCTTTAGTGGATAGACCAGGTGGTGTAAATTGAGGTAGTGCGTCTTTACCTTTAACGGCCAACAGTGTTGCCAAACTGCCCAAAATGTATTTGGACATATCAGACAAAATTAAGAAAAACTGCTTATCCGCAGGTGCCATGCCTGACATAGGCTGCGTCACAAAAACAACGCTATATAAGCTAATGCCTACCATGATGACTACTGTAAAACAAAAAGTTAATGCGATGCAAAACTTAATTACTGCATCGTGCTGTTCCTGTGTCAGCGCAAGGAACTGGCTTATCAGCTTTAGTGGGTTCATCTTTCATATCCTCTGGCTTGGTCAGTTGATCCGGGCAAGTTCCTGTGGCTGAACAGTAAGGCCGTTTACACTCTTTCTTTTCCCAATTCTCAGGATCTTGACAAGGGTAGCGGAAGTGTTCTCCACAGCCAAATAGGCTAAATGCCAAGAATACGGCGAATACGCGCATGTTGTAGCTCCCTATCTTCCATCCCTTTAGTGCCACCATTGATTCGTTTACTTAGAGTAATGAAGTCGCCAGAATCAGCAAACTTATTCAAGTTATTAGTTTCCCAAAACCAACAGGCGCTCTGGGCTGCACCCTCAAAGGTCTGCATATATTCAGAGGCTTCCTCTACCGTAATTTCAAGGCTCATGGCAAAGTTTCTATAATTCTCAGCCCCGGTAAGCTGAATAATTCCGCGTCCAGCATGTAGCCACCCATCTCCAGACGCTTCATCTCTATTCCCCATGCGATTGGCGTAGACCCTATTGGCAATAGCTCTGGGATTCTTTTCGTATCTCTTGGCAGTCTCCAAGTCCGGAAAGTACTTGGGGAAGGTCTTGAGAAGACCTGCTGCCTTGTAGTTCAAATTCTCAGAAAGATAGACAAACCCACCAGATTCATGATGGCATTGCGCCATGAATGCTGCTACTCGAACAGGCGTGTTGATATCATACTCATTAAGCAATGTTGAGCCGCCTAACTCAGTTTGTGGCTCAAAAAGAGCGCTATGCCATTGCTCAGGATACTTTGTATGTGGCGCAAACTCTTTGAATTGTTTAAGGGTTAGCATTATTCACCCAATAAAATTTTTGCACGTAACTCACGCATTTTTCGAAACTCCTGCACAGCAGCCTCAGTGGCATTTTGCATATCGATATACGCCATGCCTAGCAATGGAATGGCAATCACAAATGTTAAAGCCATTATTGCCAAACATAATACGATAACCCACGATACGTCTGACTCGTCCTTATGAGAATCATTACGCCCCACATCCACAGGAGAACGAACAGGATTGCCCCAATCCATGCCCCCATTGCCTTTGCTCGGTTTATTGTTCTTCTGCGTCGCCATCTTGCAATCTGTGCTTTTCTAACTTCGATAGCAAGGGCCTCGTTTTGTTCAAGCACAATGGTTTGCCACATTGTTTCAAACCGAGTCCACACATCCCCCAATTCGCTTGGCGTATTCCAGACCATTTCATGTCTAACTTCCGCAAGCATTGCATCCAATTGAGTACGAATCTTTACTCTTCTTAATGCTCTACGAGCAAGAGATTCAGTACCTTTATACAACTCTTTTGCTGAGGCTTCTTCAGCAATGTAAGCTTTTACAATCTTGTCGTATTCATCAACAAAATTGCCAAGATGCTCCCAAATATCATCAAGTATTTGATGTGGATCAGCATTCTTTACTTCTTGTACACGCTTTACTTCTTGGTTATACTGCTTTGTTTGCTCAGGTGTTGGATCAACTATTTTGTGGTACTGTTCTTTTAGATCTTTAAGAACTCCGGATACGTCACCTGCTGTTGCCTTGATCTCTTTGTATAAAGCAACACCCTTTTTCGCCATATCGATGGCCGTGGTTGCTGCCTTAATGGCAAGACCAATGCTGACCGGGTCAAGCACATTACTTATCCGCTTTGTTCTCTAAACGATCGAAAATTTTACTCAACATCTCTTTGATATCATCAATATCTCGACGATAATCATCTTTTGTAACATAAGTCTTAGGCATTTCTCTGACATCATCATCTAAATCATCAATTGATTTAACAATGCGATAAAGAGCAAAGCTGCCAAAGAAAGCAGCTATTCCTAAGATGATATTAAAGATCACTTGCATTTCCATTTATTCCACCGGTACAGGCTCTTCAACAATAGTTGCTTGTTCAGCAGCAAGCTTCTCATTGTAAGCTTGAATCTGCGGTACCGCTTGATTGTGAATCATGGTGATGTAATTGGCGGACTGGACATAAGGCAGCTGGCCCAGAGCGGTCAAAAGACCATTCATCTCGTCCAAGGTAAATGTCAGATTAATGTTCATGGGTTATCCTTATTGGTTTTGTAGCAGTGAAGTAGGTGGGGTAAAGTTACCGGTGTAACGAGCATAGCCACGGGTTACGCGAACATCTTGCATGTACCCTACAAAATACTCTAAAATTCCAGAATTATTAAGAGCGCCAACATAATTCAATGTGCCGGTCATCAAAGCAGTAGTGGAGGCAATGGCGGTACTCGTATAAACAGATGTGCCATTTATAAAAAGATTAAAAGTCCCACCTGACCTTACTACTGCAATGTGATTCCAAGTATTGGATGTTACCGTCCCTACTTCACTTGAAACGATAGCCCACGCGCCACCAGTAGTAGATACTAATAAATACGCTTTGTTGATGTTGAGACCAACTCTACATGCAGCAAAACTGTTCGCGTTAGCTCCTAAATATAATATAGTTTGAGCCGCTGACGAAGTTGTATATACCCAAGCTTCTGCCGTAAAATCTCCAAGAGTTCCAATTGATGCAGTAGGGCTGTTTAATACCAAATAATCACTGGTGCCATTAAACAACATTGATGAACCACCGAACTTATTTATCGCAGTACTGATTCTTGCGCCACCCACATTCTCCAGCACATTCTTGCCGGTCGTGTCTACGATGCCTGCGTTGGTGAAGTTGAGTAGAAGGTTTGCCGCACCTGCACTGACTGTCGTAGTAAATGGGGAAGTAGGAACAGTGTAAGTAGAGCCTGTGTATAAAGCACCGCCTTTTGTAACACGGACACCGCCGCAGTAACCATTAAAAAATAAGTTACTTCCACCGGATATCAGCGCACCACCGATGTATGTACTCCAAGTTCCGGTATTTAAAGACCCTACAATAGTTTGCGTTGTCGCAGACCGTGTGCCATTCAAGTATCCGTAAAAAGTATTACCAGTTCTTACCAGCGCAATATGATTCCATGCGTTTGGAACTACAGCGCCAACATTGATCGTGTAATCAGTTGTTCCGCTGTATGGACGAACTCTTGCTGACCCACTAAGAATAAATATATTGTACTGAAGGCTAGTTCCAGTGGAAATATTTCCATTATTTCTAGTTACTATTGGTTGTTCTGCTGTAACTCCAGTAGCATAAAACCAACACTCAACAGTAAAATCGCCCGACGAAACATCCAGTGCAGCATTATCAGCAGCAGTCAAATAATCCCCCGTCCCATCAAAGTACCCACTGCCGCCTATCGTTGCTGGTGTGTAGGCGACGTTTGTTTGGAAAGGGCTGAAGGCTTGGACGGATGGGGTGCCAACAACGGTTATTGCAAATCCGAAGCCAGCATTAGCCGTCCCATTATCAACAAAACGGTTGGATTGGCAGGTTAGTAGTGATGTGTTGGTGATGTTGGTTAATGGTGTTGTGCTTGGGGTGAAGTTGCTGGTGTACAAGGCGGTTCCCTTCAGTACACGCAAGTTAGAGATGTAACCGTTTAAGAAACTTGCGCCAGCACTCGCCGCTATTTGTGGCGTATATGTACCAGCAAAAATGGTGTCAGTTCCAATGTTATAAGTTGAGCCTACCTGAACTCCGTTCATGAACAGATACAAGCTTGAACCACTTCTACAAGCGGCAACATGATACCAAGTGTTTGCACTAAGACTACTTAGATTGGCAACTGGATTTATATTTGTTGAACCGTTTGTCGTATAGCTAAAATATAACTGGTAAGAACCCGCATTGTTGTAGAAATAAAAAAACCAATCTTTTTGAGATGCATTATTCCATTTTGAAATAATTGTTGAAATGCCAGATGCAGCCGGAAGTGCCGCTAAATAAACCCATCCTTCGACAGTAAAGTTGCCGTTTCCAAATTCAAGCGCAGTAGTGTCAGGTATTTGAATGTAATCAGTCGTTCCATTAAAAAAGTTACCCCACCCCGTCTGACTGAACGGCGTGAACGTACCCTGCGTGGTATTACCGTTGCGGGTAATCAGGAAGTTGTTGCTGGACGAGTCAAGGAACGAATTGTTGTTCGCGCTTTGCGAGTTTTGCAGGGTCAGCAGGGATGTGTTCGTGACTGCTGTCAGTGGAGCGGTTGAAGGGGTAAATGTGGTAGTGTAAAGCGCTGTGCCTTTAATCACACGCACGTTGGACATGTAGCCGATCAAATAATTCGCATCGGATATTTCAGCCCATCGACCTATGTTTGCGCCAAACGAACTACCTGTCGTTATATTACTGCTATTCGTGGCGGTTGACCCGTCTTGCACACCATTAACAAACAATCGCATTGAAGTACCGCTGCGGCTTACTGCGACGTGATACCAATTATTAGCAGTTCTGGTCGTAGTCCCAACAATTATTGCACTACCATTCCATACTTTAAACAGATTTCCTTCAAAATAAATCCCCAAAGATGCAGTCGTATTTGGGCCTTGCGCATACAGATACGTGTAACCACCCGGCCCTGTTGCTGAAATAGGATATACCCAAAACTCTACCGTAAAATCACCAGTACCAAACGTAAAAGCTACATTAGTGGCAGTCGTTAAAAACCCAGTAGTCCCACCAAAATAACCAGCCCCAGAGTTAGGATACGTAGTTAACGAGAACGGCGACAGACCAGCAGCACGGGCATCACCATTTACAGTTATAGCAAAGTTATTGGTACTCGCATCTGTGATCCATGTAGGCACGTTAGTAACAGGAGTGCCTGACAGCTTCAATGTGGTGTAGTTAAAATACGGGTCGTACATGTTCCAGCTACGATTCGCAGCTGCTTGTAGTGCATCAGATACTGTCCAAATTCCCGGAGTCGCAGCGCCAAGGGCTGGGTTGTATGCTTGGTAGCCAGTGAATGGTGTGAAGGTGCTGACTGCTGCGTTGCCGTTGGCGGTAATAGCAAATGCGTTGGTGCTTTGGTCTACGATAGCCGGGGAGTTGCAGGTCAGCAGAGACGTGTTGGTGATGTTGAATAATTGGGTAGGCGGTGTGAAGTTCGCAGTATATAGTGCGGTGCCTTTAAGAACCCTAAAATTAGATATGTAGCCATTCCAAAGATAGGAAGTGCTGTAATATCCACCGACAGCAAAATAAGTGCCAGTATAATTTGTGGTATCTGTAATTGACCCACCGGTGCCAATGCTTGTCTCCAACACCCCATTTATATATAGCTTTGTTACTCCAGAAGCTCTAACAATTGCCAAATGCATCCAAGTGTTAAATGGCAACTTATTACTAGAAGTGGAGTAGGTGAAATTATTAGCGTAAACAGTAATTGAGTTTGTAGTAAATATATTACACGCAACACTATTAGACGCAGTTGCGTTTAATCCTCCAGCATTGGTAGATACTTGAAACATTCCATTGTTAGCACCCGACGTTGCATATACCCAATATTCAATCGTAAAGTCGCCTGTTCCAAAAGAGAAGTTAGCACTGCTAGGCGTACTTAAATAATCCCCCGTCCCGTCAAAGAAAACGGAATATCCGGTGTCTGCGCCGGTGGTGATGATGTTTCCGGGATATTTGCTCATGTCTTATTGCCTCGGTAGTGCGACTTGCGGAGGTGTAAAGTTTCTGGTGTAACGGGCGATGCCTTTGGTTACGCGAAGGTCGTCCATATAGCCGTTATACTCATATGTTGTAGCAGTGCCAAATCTTCCCACCCATAAGGTCGTTCCTTGATATAAAAAAGCAGCGCTTTGGGTTGGGTTTGTTATCGTTTGGGCTACGCCATTTACATAAATAGAAATTCTATTTGCATCGTTACGCACAAGAGCGATGTGATACCAAGTTCCAGTAACAAAATTAAATGAGCAGGAAGCTATAGTGCCGGGGACTCCACCAAACTGCGCCTCCAATCCAGTGGAAGTAACTGTAAAATAAGTAGGCGCAGTAGCGTTATCAGAAAATAACATCCTGTAATTTGCCTGTGCTGCGGTTAAATAAAACCATCCCTCTACTGTAAAAGGGGAGTTGGCGGGAATAGAAAATGCGCCCGACATTGGCATACTAAGCCAATCTCCGGTGCCATCTAGAAATATACTTCCACTGCCATACTTCACGACACTGGTACTGACCTGCGCGTTGCCGACTGTCTCCAAGTTGTTCTTCATCGTGCCGTCGAGGATACCGGCATTCGTGAAGTTCAGGAGAAGTGAACAAGACGAAGCATCAAACGTAGTGTTGACATTTGTTGTGCTTGAATATGCAGATGCCGAGGCAGAACCAGAGGTGGATAGCAGTGCTATTGGAGCCGAAAACGCACCCGTATAAACAGCCACACCCTTCACAATTCTAAAATTCGCCAAATAGCCCTGCATTGGGAAAGAGTCGCTACTGATCTTACACAAAACACTAGAGCTACCGACATTTCCACTATACGTAGCAGAACCAACAGAAACACCATTGCGATACATCGTTATTGTCGTGCCGTTTCTAACAATGGCGTAATGGCTCCATGTTCCAACAACATCGGACTGACTCGCGGTAATAGTGCTTGATCCGTTGTAATAAAAAATCATCGTCCCTCCATTTGGCTGCACTGTGCAGTTAGGAGCGGTTGCATAATTAATATCTAAAATTGTTCTGCTACTTGATATAGAAAGTGGGTAATACCAGAACTCAACGGTAAAGTTTCCAGTGCTGAAGTTAAACGCTGCATTAGCAGCGGCACTAAGATAATCTCCTGTCCCATCAAAGTACCCGGAACTGCCCGTTATTGTTGGGGTGTATTGGTATTGCGGAGCAAACGGAGAAAAAGCTTGGACGTATGGAGTACCAACAAGCGTGATGGTCTTTGGAGTTCCACTATTATCAGCAAATCGATTGCTTTGGCATGTCAATAATGAAACATCGGTCGAAGTTGCGCCTTGCGATGTCGTGGTCAACGCAGCCGATGGAGGAATAAAAACAACCGTTCCGGAGGTCGTACTGGCTGTTTGATAAGACGTAGGTATGCTTCCTTTAATCAACCTCACGTTCGATATATAGCCAGCCGCATTGTATCCAGCAACACCAGTATTCATTAAAAACAAGTTACCTGTAGCAGACCAGTTATTTGCGTCTGTACCTGCAACAGCTAAAACACCATTGACAAAAATACGAGTATCGTTTGCCGCTGTAGAATTTCTTGTTATTACAACATGAGTCCACTGATTTAGAGGTATTTGATATGAATTGGTCGTAATTACAGCTCCCGTTCCACGCGCATTTAATGCAACACCTGCATTGAGATTTCTACTGATATACCATCCGGTACTAACAGTCTCAATTGATGCAAATACAGCGTCACTTCCACCTGCTGCCGTGGGGTATACGAAAAATTCAATGGTGTACTTGCCAGTACCAAACGCATATGCAGCTTGAGAGCCACAATTAATATAGTCAGTCCCCGCTGTTTGGCAAAAGTTACTCCACCCCGTTGCGCTAAAAGGCGAGAAACTACCTTGGGTCATCCCCGGATTGCCGCCATTGCGGGTGATCGCAAAGGCATTGCTGCTGGAATCTAAGAACGTGTTGTTCTGCGCACCACCTGCTGCGTTATCGGCCTGCAATAGTAACGTGGTGTTTCTGAACAGGGGGTCAGTCACCCACCGCTGACTTGTCAGTGCTTGTGCTTGTTGGGCTAGGTTCCATACACCTTGGTACTGCGGCATGGCTTACTCCAATCCGGAAATCTGCTGGCTGGTCAGTGCTTGTATATCTGCCGTGGTTAACGCAGGGATATCTGCTGACTCCAGCACTACCGGGGCTTGCGTCTCAATAACCATCTGCGGCTCAACTTCAACAACAGGTTCGATGACAGGAGCATCAACACTAGGAGCCACGACAGGAGAACGAAATTCATTAGCATCTGCGTCATATGTATCTCCTATACTTGCATACTTGCCACGGAAATTACCGTTGTAGCTGGTCTGCGCCCAGCAGGTGTCTGCACCATACAACCCTTGGAGAAACTGAATACCCCTCTCTTCCGACAGCACTAATTTTTCCTTAATGAAGCCATTCTCTATAATAACTTCCGAATTAATAGCCAACTCATTGTTGTGCACTACAAACACCGCAGTAACTGTATTATTTTCATCAAGCTTTGCAAAATGAGCCATATCAACCTCAGAATGTAATGCTGCCGCTGCCGGTAAAAATGTAAACCCAACGGCCATTAAAAACGTATATTGAAGGAGAACCTGTAACCGATGCGGCAGGGGCATATGTAATTGGGTACGTTAGTATCACAACTCCGGAAGACCCTGAACCACCGGCGGAAGTGCCGCCAACGTTGACCCTCGTACCGCCGCCGCCACCCGCTCCAAAATTGGCTGTAGCATTTGATCCTGCTGCGGTGCCACCAGCACCAGCTCCGCCACCACCTGTGGCAGAACCTCCAGTATTAGATCCTCCACCACCACCGCCCCCGGCTCTTGTTATGGCCGCTCCAGTAATACTAGAAGTCACACCAGAGCCGCCCGTCCCGCCTGTGCCAGTACCTGTTGCATACGCTCCTGAGTAACCTTGGCTCGTCGTGCCATTCCCTACAAGAGTGGCACCGCCACCGACACTACCAGCGCCCCCGCCCCCACCAGCTCCTATCGCACCAATATTTGCAACGGCAGTTTGCCAGCCTCCTCCACTACCACCGGATGTAGCATCTTGATTACTTGGAAATCCACCTCCGCCTCGTCCACCGCCAGTAGCAGTTATGCTACTAAACACTGAATTAGACCCACCTGCGCTTGCTCCACCACCACCACCTACTGTAACTGTGTAGGCCACGCCACGAGTAATGGCTAAAGGAGATTCAGCGCTTGCGCCACCACCAGATGATTCTCCTACAACGGACGATCTATATCCTCCGGCACCACCGCCCCCTCCGACCCATGTGTCGCCATCTACGGAGATCGTCCCGCCCCCTCCCCCTCCTGCTAATACAACGTACTGGACATTTGGCGTAATGAACACGTTGTTAGCAACGGGGTTATATCCACTGGATATGAAATTACCGGGGATAGAGCGCAAAGGCATACTTCACCTATTAGGTAATAGCTTCAAACGTCGCGGTGAAAGTCAGAGCAGATGCCGTGCCGGAAAATGCAGCCACCGACTGGTTCTCCGTGACGTATATTGAATTCGTCTTGTCGATAATAACCAATGTAGAATTCGGAGGGACTGAAATCTGATACGCCGGGTAGGTAATCACAGTAGCTGATCCGAATGTAGCATTGTTACCTACTGCAATCGTGGCAGTCGCTGCCGAAGCAGTAGTATTGGATGCGGTGATTGAGGTCACGCGGTTTACTGTGTTGGTGGCTGGCTTCAGGCCAGTTAATGAAGTGGTCCCGTCATACGTCCACGAAGTCGTGGCAGTAGCCGCAGCTGAAGGGATAACGTAAGCGGTATTTCCGTAAATACTCGTTACATTGACAATATTCGGGTTAGCCATTTAATACTCCTTAGAAGCCGAAGATCATCGCCATAGCGATGCTTTTACCTGTTGTAATACCGCCACCACCGCCAGTGGCCGAAAGCGTACCGCCGACGAATGTCAAATTAGACCCAATAGTTACGTTGCTAAACCCACCTGATCCATTGCCGTATAAGATGGAAGTGCCTGAAGTAGCCGGTGCGTAGTCAGTGCCGGATACCGCGTTACTAAAACCGCCAGAACCGTCACCTTTTAAAATTGCAGTGCCGCTAGTCGCTGGGGCGTAATCGGTGCCTGAAACTGCTGCAGAAATGGCTGTACCGTTACCCTTGAGAACGCCAGTAACAGTAGTCGACAGGGTAATAGCAGGAGTCGTCGTTGGATTCGCGACAGTGCCCGCTAATCCATTAGTATTGACCACCGATATCGTGGACACTGTGCCGGTTGCACCATCTTTGGTCGCGATGACTTGCACAACGTTCGAGCTGTCTTTATAAAACAACTTGCCGTCAGCGATGTTGATCGCGAGTTCCGCACCATTGGTATTATCCAGATTCCCAGCCGACGGGGTAGCTGAAGGGGTGCTGCTGGCATATAGCTTTATTGGTGTATAACCTGTTTGGGCCATTAGAATGTACCTCCGGAGATTCCTGAAGTGGCAACAATATTCGCTGCAGTTAATGTATTAGAAGATGGGTTATAGGTCATATCAGTATCTACGCATACCCCATTACTACCGCTGGTACCTGGCATAAACGCCATGTAATAAGTGCTGTTGGCCGTAACTGCTGTAGTTGTTACATTAGCTGCGTTACCTACGTCAAGAGTAGATTGCGCCGCATAAGTAGGCGCACCTGCGCCTGCAACCAAAACGTACCCCGTAGATCCAAGTGCCAAAGACGTTAGCGAGGTAGTGCCATTGGCGTACACTAAATCACCGGCGGTGTAAGAGGTCAACCCGGTGCCGCCATAAGCGGCTTGGATGGTGCTCGCGTTCCAAGTGCCGGTGGTAAGCGTTCCGACGCCGGTAATACCGGTGTAAGAACCGCTGATGTAACTTGACCCTACGGTACCCGAGGTGATCTGATTACCATCAATAGCAATATTGGTGTCCGCCAAAGCCGTCAATTGGCCCTGAGCGTTGACAGTCGCGGTTAAAGTCTTGCTGGCGGCACCATACGATGCTGCGGTAACCCCGGTATTAGTAATACTAAACTGTGTACCAGATAACGTTAGACCAGTACCGGCACTATAAATCTGAGCACTGGATATTTGGGCAAAGGTAATAGCTGTGGTGCCAAATGTTATAACACCTGCTGTGTTACAAACATAAGTCTCACCAGCACCTGTATTACCACTAGTAACGAAGAATGCGTCCCCATTACCTAAAGCATTTGTATCTTTTAAACCGTAACTATCAGCGTCAGCGGTTCGAGTTAGCACCCACGCGGTTGAACCATCGCCAACAATGGTTACCTCATATACGCCATTCTCAAATTGATTTGTCTGGTTGTAAACCAGAATACGATCGCCAATCTGCGCGGTAGGGCCATCTGGCGCAAATGCAACTAATGCGCCTGCATTTGTTAGCGTAGCGCCAACACCTGCAGTTCCGTTATTGTATGTGGCATTTAAATTACCGGTACTATTTGGTACCTCGTATTTGACGGGCGCATGATACGTAATACCGGTAGCTACTAAGGTGTCGACATACTGCTTCGTCGCTGCCTGCAGATTCGAAGTCGGGTCCTGTGTGAGCGTTACTGATGTCAGACCCGCCAAAGTAGTCGAAGTGCCGCCCAACGCGATGTTAGTCGAGCCAATCGTCACCGACGAATTATCGAGGGCGTTATTCGGAATGGCAGTTAGAGTGTTCGTCGCGCCAGAAATCGACTTGTTGGTAAAGGTCTGCGTACCTGCCAGAGTTGCAACGGTCGAATCAATCGCAATTGTTACCGGCGACCCGCCGTTGAAGCTACCACCACTCAAGCCGGTGCCGATAGTCAAAGTGCTAGTAGTCGAAGCGGTAATAGTCGTTGAACCCCCGAGGGATACCGAGTTGCCATTAATGGTTACTGAACTATTAGCCAACTGGGCGTTGCTGATTGTGCCGCTCAGATCAGTCGTCGGAACGGTGGCCGAAGCTGTCATTACCGCCGTGCCATTGCCTTTAACGTATCCGGTTAAAGTAGTAGCGCCTGTACCGCCATTGGCAGGCGTTAGAGTACCACCTAGTGTCAAAGTGCCAATGGACGTAATAGGCCCACCTGAGAACGTCATGCCGGTACTACCACCCGACGCGTTAATTGACGTTACCCCCGCGCCAACTGCAATTGACCCCCAGACATTATTGGCATAGCCTTCAAAGTTAGCGGTTTCTTCATTGTACCGAATGGTGCCATTAACGGGTATTGGGCTGCGGTCAGCTGTCTGACCTTTTGGTAGCACAATACCTGCAAGCCCGGGAAGTACAGCATTACTTGCAATACTAAAAGTAGGGTTACCTGCAGTACCTTGCGGGTTGGCAACATCAATTTGGTCAGTTGTGCCTGCAAGCTGCCGTACAGTGGCACCAGTGCCTAGCAAAGTCAATTGCCCAAAGCCACTTAAACCAGCTATGGTTGCGGATAGGCCATCCAGTGCAATAGTTGGGTCGCCAGAAACACCCGAGCCGTTGGTAATAGTCAATCCTTGGCCAGAAACTTGAATGCTTCTAGAGGCCAGATTGCCACTGGATGTCTTGGCCAGCATACCAGTGCTAACATTAATTAGGCTTAATAGTTCTGCAGTTGGGCTAATTTGGTACTGCCCAAGCGCGCCCCCATCAGTAACAGTTAGACCTGCGCCAACGCCGATATATCGGCTATTAGGCAGCGTGGTTTGTAAGCCAACTGTTAAGAAAGTCTGAGTTTGCGATGGGCTAGCAGAAATGGCAGCTGTTGTTGTTTTAACAGTAACGCCATTTTGCACAATGGGTACAGACTCTGCGCCAGTAATAGGCCCAGCATTTGGGAGTTGCGTAATCTGTATGTTGGCCATGTTAAGGACTCAAATTATCCAAGTTGCCGTTATTCTCAGGAGTATCAACATTTTGCTCCGGAGAAATTTCATAATTCTCGTACGGTCCGGTTATTAATGCATCCGGATTCGTAGCAATGTCAGCATCAGGTCGCGGAAAACGTATCGCGATTTTCTCAGGCTGCCTTGCCGGCAATCTATACGGATCAAATTGATCTTTGCAACCTTGATTACATACTCTTAAGCCAGGAAAGTTAGGGTCTTGGCTTAAATCTACATACGCTCTCTTCATACGGCAACGATCGCATATTGCTATGCTGATGATGCTATTGCCAGTGGTGTCGAGAGTGCGTGGCATTATCTTGTATAGGGCGCAATGTTAGGCGCAAAGTAAATAGGCGACTTATCTCTTTCTTCTTGCTCAGCTTGAGCCCAATATTTTTCTGCTTGCTGCTCGCAGTAACCAATTCTGCCAGGATCTACACCAGGGAGTTCCATGGCCATTTGATGCGCCAGCATATTTTGTACTGCCAAATACCAACGTTGCGGTATCTCAAGCTCACCATTCAATGCGCCAACATCCTCAATTTGTCGATGACACCATGCAACAATTTGTTTGAAAGGATTGCCAGGCACCGGCCATGTGTACATAGAAGGTTGTGGAATGGTTCTATCAAACCAAAATAGCAAAGGTTGGTCTGCAGTAAAGTTTTTGTTAGGCAAATTGGTGTAATCATCACGATTAAGCCGCGCCATAGGGATCTCTGTAGGCGCTGTGCCCCATACCAATTCACGAACAGCCAATGTATTGCCACCAGTTTCCTTAATCCGCCATAAAATTGCGGTTGCGCTAGGCTCTAAATCATAATAAAGCCATTTTCCATCAACCCAAGTGGTAGCGCCAGGTGCATAAAGCGTCGTCCAAGTGATATTATCACTACTGTATTGTATTTCGATGTTAAAAACACCGGAAGTGCCTGCCAAAATGCCAACAGTGGCCATATAAACAGCATTACTAGTGCCATTATTGATGCCAATATACCCATCAGGCGAAGTTTGTTGGCAAATTGTGTCTAAATCACCATCATACGCAAGACTTGCATTACCAGATGACGCAAACATGCCATTTGTTAGGCGCGTAACCGTGCGATAATTGGCATTTAATACATCAACGGTGCCTAAAGGCATATCATAGATGTATTGGTCCGGGTAAAGGCCTAGAACATTTTTTTGAATGCACCAATATTGAATGCCACGATTGGCCATATTGGACAATATATAGAACAAACACTCTTTAGATGACAAAACTTGCTCATTAGTGAGCTCTTCTGCCAATTTGCCTGCACGGCGAGCACCATGATCTATCAGTGTTTGTACTGATATAACGGTATTTCCAACTGTTCCACTAGTTGCCATGCGTTACCACCCCGGGCAATTCCATCGTTTTAAACTTGCTGCCTTGCGAGTTAGGTTACCTTTTTCATCACGTTTAGGCCCTGGCATACCACTCATTCTGGCGCAAAAAGATTTTTTACGACCTTCATCAGCTTTTGTCTTAGGATTCGGTGCCGGAGGCTTTAAATTTGCCCCTGTAGCACGATTATACTTTTGACGACCTTTTTCTGTAAGGCCTGCGCCACGGTTAGTAGGCAATTTTTCGCCTCTGGAAACCGACAATCGTGGCTCACCACCATCTTTCATTTTTTCAGGCAATTTGCCATATTGCCGTTTGCCAACATTAGTCGCCGTATACTCTGCTGCAGCAGATGAAGACATGCCAATTTTTTTGGCAATCTTAGGGTCATTCTCAATGGCCTTCATTAGCCGAAATTGTGCTTTAGACTTTGCTGGCATCAGGACACCTGTGTAACCATTGCGATGATTGAAGGAATCGCAGGATACACCGGCGACACACTTGCTGGTAGATGTTCGATAGTTACCGTGGTAGATGTAGGTACCCAGATAATTTGGATATAATCGTTGGCATTCAAGCTCAACAAGAACGGCAAAGATATTCCTAAATATCCAAACACCCCCGCGCTCTTTCTAGCAGGGATCGTATATTGAGTGGCAGAATTCGCCAAGTCTGTACCATTGATACGTAACCAGATAGTGGCGTCTTGTTGTGCGTTGTCTGTATTCTTGAGCTGAATACTGAACTGCAACATGTACTTACCAGTGTTCGGGACGGTCAATTTACTGTTATCGACTAGTGACACACCATCTGCTACATCAACGGTATTGAACGTAACCGCTGTACCTGCAGTAGTTCCACTAGTCTGATCGGTGGAATCGCTAAAACCACCATATGCAGCGTCGTATTGACGAAGTGTGTCGAGCGTCGCCTTGACATTCGCACCACTCTGAACCAACGGAATCAATTCAGTGCCAGTCAAAGTGGCGGCGTTGGGCATTGCGGATATTTTCTGATCAGCCATTATGACGACTCCAACACGATCTTGCTATCATCTTCTTGCAGGACATAACCGGGCGACGCTTCATCGGCTATGTAATACGTGGTAGTGGGGGTAGCCCCGTACATATCTACCACACCATCATCTCCAACGTCCAGGCCGAAATCGGTACCACCAATCACATTCTGAGCACCCACTCCGGAGGCGAATCCATCACTGGTGTTCGCTTGATTAGCTACTCCTGAATAGCCGACTTTGCCCATTAAATGCCAGCCTGAACGAGGTTCAGAGTAACAGTACCACTCCCGCTATTAACCAGAACTTTAATACCAGTCACCGGAAATGCATAATTACCATCAGCATTTGCAGTCTGACCGGCCACGGTCGGATGCGAGTACCAAGTCGTGAATCCAACCGCTGGATCATCAAATGTGTGTTGAACGGTGTAGTTAACAGTACCTGTCGCGACAGCACCGAAACCAACGTTGAACGGGCTGATGTTGGTGTTCATCACAATGGCTGTACTACTACCTACACCAGTTTGAGAAACAATTTGAACTTTCATAAAAGTTCCTTATGCGTATACGTTAGCGTAATGCTTTTGCATTTCCAGAATGATAGTGTATGTATCACCTGCACCAGTCTCATACGTGGTAAAAAGAATCTTTCCATTTTTACCAGCACCTGCGTTATTCGTCAAACCCCCAATATGGGAATAATCCTGGATGTATTGCGTATTAGATGGAATGGTTTGAATAGGCACCGGCGCAGTAGCATCCCACAATAATCGCACTGACATGCCATTTGTAAGACCTGAAATCTTTAGAAGCGATACTTCATCACATGCACCACCTGCTGCAGAAGGGTTAAGCACAGCAGGATCTACTTTTACTACATTTGTTTCGCCTGTAGCATTATCTGTAATAAAGTCAAACTTCATGATGGCAACGCGCTCGCCATCAAAAAGCGTTTGCGATGTAGCAGTTGCTGCCATAACGATCTCCATAAAAGTGGGGCCGTAGCCCCACATTCAAATTAGTGGCAAGAACCACCTTTTTTGAAAGCTTTATGGCCGCAAGAGTCGCCTTTCATTGCAACAAAGCCACCTTCTTTATACTTTGAAGGCTTAATTGCGCCACCAGTTTTGTAACCACCTTGCGCATTGGCCACACCACCAGTTTTATAGCCGCCTTGCGCGTTAGCCACGCCACCGGTTTTCAAACCTTTGTGCGCTTTAGATGCTGGCATTGAAGCATGCTTCTTCAACTTGGATTCAGTTGAAGCCATTTTCTTCATTTCCATTGCGTGCTCGGCTTTGGACTCACCACCTTCTTTCATTGCCATAGTACCTCCTGACATAGGTTGCATTGCGCCAGCCATTGGTGGCTGCGGCGCAGTAGGAAGTGCAGGTGCCATACCACGACGCATAGGGCGTTGCATACCTCTACGTGGCGCTGCCGGCATCGCTGCAGTTTTAGCTTTGGGCATGTCGTTCTCCTAATTTGTGAGCATTGATAGGGATTGCATCGCCTATCTCATACCCAGGTATACTTACAGGTTCTTCTGTCAAATCAAGTCGAGCAAGCAAAGATTGCAAAACATCAACCGCTGCTTGTGAAGCAATGGCAACTTCATGTGCATGTTGCCGCTGCTCCTCCATGCGCTTGATTTGCTCTAATAGATACTCTTTAGTAATATCCATTAAGCGGTGTCAGAAACCATTAAGTAGTACGTGGTGCCCGAAGCATTTTTGATAGGAATCACATGTGATACGGCAGCAGCAGATTCTGCAGCAACCATTGCGTCAGGAAACACAGCAAAAGTGCTAATTGCGCCAGTGCCACTATTGGTCAAACGCAGATAAGATGCATTAGTCCAAGTGCCACCGGTAGCAAAATCAGAATCCAATTGCAGCGCCGCAATGGTGCCACCAGGATTTGTAGAAGTACCGCCCAGCGTCACACGTAGTGCATTGCCTGCGCCAGAAATTGTACCGCTACCATTGATTGACAGCGAGATATGTGCGCCATTAACAGTGCCACCAGTTGCAGCGCCTGCGCCAGTTACTCGAGTAAGAGCACGTAGTGTCTCACCTGAACCAGTGGAGGTGAATTCCAAACGGCTGTAGTTGAGGCGAACATCGCCAGTGGTATTAGATGCTGTTGCATACGAACTGGAAACGTTACCAGCAGTCGTTACAGCAATAGGATCAGCGGAAGTGCCACCAATAAAACCATTAAGCGATTTTACCGGGCCGCTAAAGGTAGTTTGTCCCATCATTACTCCTTATGCACAAGTTGCTCGTCCGTCTGTGCATCGTCTGCTAGGGCAGTCTGACGAGCTATTTTCCCTAGAAAACTCTCCCACCAATTGCTTAGTGGGAGAGTGTCTTACATTAAATACCCGGAGTACCGTACATTGCACGCGGGTCGGTGAAGCCAATATCGTAACGCTCGGTGGCCTTGTAGCGCATCGAGTCGGTTTCGAAATCGCCTTCCATGGTCTTTTCCAGACCACGACGCATCAGCAGCTTCATACCTTCCGGCGTGTCGGTCTGTACCCACCATGCGGTAGCGGAGGTAAGACGAGACAGAACCGAAGCACCTTGCGGCAGCAAACCAATCGACTTGATCGGGTTGATGTCGTTGTCGGCGGTGCCGGAACGCAGTACCGACTTCAGCAGGACTTCAGCTTGGAAGACGTTGCCAGGTGCAACAACCAGCTTCAGCGGTTGCAGGCGAATCTTCTTGCCGTTGTTGTCCACAGCCTGACGAACTTGAATCAGCATCTGCTCCAGAGAAGTCTGGGACAGGTTAGCTGCAGAAGTCAGCAGGTTGCTGAAGGTACCATTGACGATGGGGTGGTTGGAAGCGTTCAATGCAACGCCGTCACCACCGGGGTATGAACCGTTGAATGCGCGATTCAGTACGTTAGCTGCCAGAGTTTCTTTGGTTTCGACCAGAGACTGCGCCAGGTGACGAGCATAGACGTTACCAATACGGATGTGATCGCCATCTTCCACCAGCACCTTGGTCAGTGCAAAGGCCAGACCGTAGACCTTATACACATAGCGCTTCAGGAAGAGAACGCCACCTTGCTGGTAGCTAACCGGAGTGCCGTCGGGCAGCTCAGGAGCTGCACCGAAGCCGTACAGAACCGGCTCTTCATGGTAGTTACGGGGGATACCGGTTTGCTCACGGAACACTTGGCTCCATTCATCGGTACGCTGATCATAGACGCCGTCGAATGCTTCATTGAGAATTGGCTCAACAATCGAACGAAAGTCTGTACTTCTCATTGGGGCTGCCATAGTTTATGCCCTCCCTTAGATAGCGTTAAGAGTAGCGACAAACTGATGTTCAGCAATTTGTACACGAACGATCGTGTACGCATCGCCCCATGCGTTGTCAGCATACGGTGCCAGATCGACGATACGCAGCTGACCAAATGTCGACGTGCCAGTCAGCGAAGCCGACATGGTGCACTGCGACAGACCAGTGGTAGAAGAACCAGCAGTGAGGTTGGAGAAGTTGGCGTTGTCGCCAATCGCGGTTTGAGCAACAGAACCGTCGGCCTGGATTTCATACACGATCAGAGGATCGTTGTAGAAATACGCAACGCACGAACCAGCCTGATATGCCGTATTGGCAGGCCAGTAGTTCGATACGCGGCGACGACCGGTGGTGTCAGTCCACTCAACGCCAGCAAAGGCGCCAACGAAAGCTTCAGTGGAAGTAACAGGCTGAATAACGCCGTTGACATACTTGACGGGCTGACCCTTCAGGATGTCGGACGTGTAGCCCGAGGTAATACCATTGGCCAACGCTTGAGCACGTTCCAGTCCCGTAGGAAAGAACGCCGGGCGAAGACCGAATGGTGCAGAAGTTGCGCTCATAAAATGAGTCCTTTCACATTCGATTTCATCAAATGCTACTCAAAAGTAGGCATTTTGATGTGGGCGTTAGATTCCATGCCTTCGCCTTCAACCGATACTAGTGAACGACCCCTGCTGTCACGAGCGCCAAGCAATTGCTCTTGCTGAACTTTAATCTTTTCTTGCTCCTCAAGAGGAGCTTGATGATGCAGTTCATACATGATTTGTTGGTACAAGTCCATCGGCATCTTGTACAACAACATCTCATTGCAAGATACATAGCCAACATTCTCGCCAGCCTTTACTCGCAGATGCTCAAAGCCTGGTAACTCTTCGGCTTTTACAGGTTCATACCCCATTCGCATCCGTTTGTGGATGGGATCGTACTGATTTGATGAAGACAACCAGCACAAATGATAACCCGGAATTTCGGGCGGGGTCGGAAGTGCTTCTTGAAGCCACTCCGAGCGGAACATCTTACGACGCTCCTCGGAAAATGCAAAATTCGTTTCAGGTGCATCACGCTCGCGGTCTTCTGCTGCGCGGGTTTCGCGGCCACCTGCTTTGAGATCCTTCTTAAAACGTCCGTCCATATTACCCCCTAGTCTTGTTTTGACGATCCCAGTCTGCAAATTTGCGGATCATCTTATTACGTTGTTCAATGTTCTCCCACATGCCTGCTTCTTTAATGGCAGCAACGCGATCGGGCGTCAAACGAAACTCATTAGGCCGACTACCACCTGATGATTCTCGTCCTGAACTCGTAACCACAGACCTTGGAGGTTTCTGATTTCGGTTGCGATCATTATATCCTTGACTTGAGCGATGTGGTAAATATTTTTGCAGCCGCTCGTCAAGCTCTTCCCAGTACTCTTCAGAAGTCGGGTCAAACCCTTCTTCAGTCAGTTTACGGTCAATTCGTTGAGCAATCTCTGAATCAAGATCTTTGCCTTGCGGGTCATACCAGGTATTACGCCGCATCCAATCAGCCGCCATTCTTTGAACCATAGGGTCCGGCAACTCAATGTTAGGCTTGGTAGTTTGAGACATCTGCTTAGTGGCATTCTCTTTAAGCGTGTTAAGAGACTCCATCTTGCGTTGAGCCTCATACAGCATCTCTTGAGCTTGCACCAAAGCATCTCCGTCTTGCTGCGAGACTGCCTCTTTCATTTTCATTTTGGCAAACTCAACTTGCACGCCAGCGTCGTCAATGGCTTTATCGACTCGAGCCAGCTCGGCGCCCGATGTCTTTTTCTCAAGTTGAGCAATACGCTCTGCCAGTTCTGTATTTTGCTTTTTCAGAGCAGAAATCAGATGGTTGGACTCACGTACCTTTTCTTTGTGCAACTGCTTCTTAAGGCGACGCTCTTCACGACGTGCAGCACGAATGGCTTCACGCTCAGGGTCATCGTCTTGAGGCTCATTATTTTGTGGCAGATTATTTTGTAAACTTCCACCATCATCATCGTCATCATCGTCATCTTGCGAATCAGCCTGTTGATTTTGATTAGGTGGCATCTCATCATCTGGCAAATGTACCAGAGCGGAACCATCTTGCTCTTCAGTGAGCTGGAGTTCCATTTTTTGTGTTTGATTCATAGTTCTACCTTTCTGCGTTTAGACAAACGCTCTGATGGCCAGAGGGTCCCCAGTACAGGCACCAATGAGTTCATGGTCATTAAAGAACGTAAAGAGGGCTTTGCCTTTCACGTCATTATGCTCATAGTCGATCTCCCAGCGATCGCCACCCCATTTAGGTACACGTACATAGTCGCCTACTTTGGCCCAAGCGCCTTCCGGCCAGGGCTCCATGGTATCCCGCTTGCAAAACGCAAGTGGTCCTATGGCAATAACTTTGCCAATCATGGTATTCCATTTCTCAGTTTCTTTGGTTTCCTCGACCAGGACGATACCGGACTTGGTTGCCTTCTCTTTGACAGCACGAAGTTGTACCAAAACACGAGCACCAAACGGGCGCATCAACGGATCCACAACGGGGAACGCTTCATCGAGCGTCTGTTCTACGATATCATTCGACATCTCTTTTTTCCTCTTCTAAAAGCATATCAAGAATCGATAAAGCCTCTGCCAGGCCTTGGTAATGGCCGACTAAACGCTGATAAGACTCATAATTGACTGGCGTTCCTGCATGAAGAACCTCAGTAATCTTTGCCTGCTCAGCTTTTACTCGGCCAATGTAGTCCGATAGAGTCTTCATCAGCGACCGCGACCTGACTTCCGCATAGGTACTGCAACTGCGATAGTTAGACCGGGACCTTTAGAGCCGCCGCCTTTTGCAAAGCGAGCGATCTTTCCGGTTGGTTTACCCAATGGCTCTTTTTGTGAAGAGTCATTGATCAGCGTACGAGTCTTGCTCTCAGGCATGACTTTACCGCCATCTTTGTAGCCTTTAATACCTTTGCCAGGCGCCTTGGTGATAGACTCACCACCGCCCATGGCAAGGCGCTTATGCATGTTGATTGCTTCATCAGACATAATAGTCTCCTTAAAAACCGTGTTTGTGTTTCCCAGTTGCGGTACGACCAAAGCCGTGCCAGTCTTTGACGCTACCCCCTGACTTATAGCTAGGTTGTTGCGACATTGCTTCTTTTCTTACTTTACTCAAAAGATCTACATCTGTTTTCTCAATCTTTGGATCAGGCAAATCATACTTAGTACGAACCTTGCCTAGTAAATCCAGACCTTTGGGTGAAATGAAAGTGTCAGACATTGTCAACTCCCATTTGTGATTGCAATGCTTGTTGCGCGCCAAGTACTGTTTTGATTTGCTCATGCTGCAAATTAGCAGCGCTATGGTCAAGCTCTGCAGCCTTAATACGCTCAGCGGTAAGGTTCTTTTCAGTGTTCATCACCAGCTTAGTATTCTCAGCTTTCTCAGCCTTGGCTGCATCCAATTGTAGACGCTGTACATCCAGCATGGCGTCAGTTTGATCCTTGGCTGCTTTGCGCTGAGTCTCTGCCATTTGTACATCAACCAGTGCTTTGACTTCAGGAGGCATAGGCGCTTGGCCTGACATTTGCTGCATCATTTGCAATGCTGCCATAATAACAGGTGGCAACTGAGCAAACGTTTCTTGTGAATCCATCATAACATGCTGTGATGCTGCAGCCAAGAGCTTATCAGCTGCAGGTGGCAGCATTTGTTCTTTCATAACATTGAATTGACGACCGAGTGCCGTGGAGGCGTAGGTATCAATTTGATTGAGATACCACAGTGTGACGTGCTGCTTCAAATGCTCAAGTGCTGCAGGAATATACACCGGGGCTATAATGGGGTTGGCACCATATAAAGGGTTCTTCATATAGTCCAACAAAACCTGGATGTGAGATAAATGATCCTGGTGCGGAAAAGCGCCTACTGGCTTACCTACCGTCATGGCTACATTTTCAAGAGCCGGGTTCATATCCTTGACATTCTGTGGATCAGGTAGAACCTCGTTGACATCAGGGATCTTGATTTGCTTAAGGATTCTCTTCTCAACTGCAATGCGGTTATACAAATCAGGATTAGCTTGAGCACGAGCTGCCAATGCCTGAATTTGAGCGTAGCGCTGAGTCTCTGAGAAAATGTGCGGATCAGATACCGGCACAATATCAGAATTCTTCTCAAAGTCTTCTTTGCTAACGCCAATTTCTTCAGCAATGTCATTTTTCTGTTGGTCATCCAAATACCAACGATTGAGACGAGCAATGACACGCAATACGCGACGTTGAGACTCATGCAGCCTTGCATGAATTGAGCTGAACACAGCAGCGCCTTGCTCAATCAAAGCTTGTGTTGTACCTACCGGAGCTTGCGAATTGACATCAGCAATCTTTTCTTCAGACGTTGTTACCACGCCCTTAGCAGCATCAGTCAACCAGCCTAGCAATTGGAACAATACTGGGCTTGGTGGATTGAATGGCACCGGCATAGCTATCTTGCGGATGTCATCAACTCCTGGCGCTCCCTCAATTTCTGCAACTTGAGTTGGTTCGATAGTGGTGCTCTGACCCGAGATCTTAGCCCCTTTGAGCTTGAGCATTGTGGGGGCAGTGTTAATATGTGCACTATCCAACAAGGCACGGAGAGCACCAGTAAGAGCAGCACTAAGGCCACCAATGAGATGAGGGAATCCGATTGCATAAGCACCACGCCAAGGGATGAACTTAAATTCAATAATCCAATCGAGCTTAGACATTGTGTCATCGCCGTACTCCCAGTTGCGATATAAGCCTAGCACATCGCGAGTAAGCTCATCCACCATCAAAATATACGGCGCACGCTCGCCTTTTGCGTAACTATCATCTTCTTGCTCAAGCCAAGTGTAAATGTGAAAAACGCGGCGTATGCCATCTACATTCTCTGCTTGAGATCTTTTACCCTCAATCTTATTGGTTGCTTTCTCAGCCGCCGACTCTTCCGGCTCCATGCTGGCGCGATAGATGTTGACGTCCTTATATAAGCCTCGTGCAATTCGAAGCTCAAACTCTTCCTGAGTAATATCTTGAACTTCGGTAACGCGGCCAGCCGTATAGAAGTTACCAGCTGCAAAGGGTAAATAGATATTGTCAATGGGCAAAAATTCTACGCATGGGCGTTTCTTTTGCTCATCGTACCAGATCTTAAAGTATTGAGAGCCACCCAATGGAATTTGAGTGAACATCTGCTCTTGCTCATCTCTAAACTCCTCAATTTGCTCAGTCAACTGCCAATTGAGATATTCTTTTTTGCGCTCAGCCTTGGTGGTCTTTTCCTCAGTCACCTCGCCAAAGATCTTAGTGCGAACAGGCCCATCCGGCGGAAAGAGTTCTTTAATTGCACGTGCCGCAAAGTCAACACAGGCCTCAGCCATGACTGGGTGGACAACCTTGGATGCGCCTTGAAAAGATGCTCCACCAGGGGCGTCATGCCCCAAGCCTGTTCTACGAATGCCATCCTCGTATTGTTTATCGCGCTCAGCACGAGCATCTTTATCTTTATCAATTAGCTCAAGATACTTGGTCGCCAAAGAGCTGGCTTCGTATGAAGCCATATCCTCGGCCAGGTTAGCGTAGAAGTCCGGCTCATCTTCTGGGCCTTTATGGTCATCCATGCGAACGATAACTGAGCCATCTGGCAATTCTTCAAAGTCATCCTCATCTGGCTCTTCTTGATCGAAGATGTCGTTGAATTGTTGCTCATCATCGTCATCGGAGACGGGCCCAATGAAACGATTGTAATCCTGTGGGATCGGCATCTCAGTTGCCATTATGCTCTCCGAAGTAACTCAGCCCGCATGGCGGGAATTGATTTTGTCATTTGCACTTTTTTCTTAACGGCGCCACCCTTGGCGTAGCCTGGGCGTGGCTCTGCTTCAAACGCACGAAGCG
>Ga0315906_10000576_pt1 | contig 58592 bp, 55 predicted proteins | sample LakEriMetagenome_4_FD_203526 | JGI IMG/M metagenome (GOLD analysis project Ga0315906, IMG submission 203526) | Freshwater fungal communities from buoy surface, Lake Erie, Ohio, United States - Buoy 2 MA122 | ecosystem: Environmental > Aquatic > Freshwater > Lake > Lake biofilm | place: USA... | reverse complement strand
CTTGAAAATCTCTTCGTCTTCATAAACTTCACCACCAATAATAAACATAATCAAATGTGTGTAAATACTATCATTATAATTATTATCATTTTTCACAAAAATTATAATTAAAATCAGACATATTTAAAGATTTCTTTTTATTATCCTTAAATAAAAAATGAAAGATTTATGAGAATGATGAAATAATATTTTTATGATTTATTTTGATGAACTCAATAATTTTTATAAACGGATGGAACCAGAGATATTAAAAAATAATGGTATTCTTTATGGTCATTATCCTTGTGAAAAGTTATTGATGGTTAATCATAAAATTGATTTTATCAAAACTACAAATATAAAGATTGCTTTTAAACATGGAAATGATCATATTCAATTCTATTCATTTATTCCAGATAATATAAACATTATTAATAATCTTAATATTTCCATTGAAATTACTGTTTCAAATGATGAACCGCCTTATAAGAATAATGCTTATAGTTGTTATGGCTTATTATTGTCAAAATATGGTTTTCATTATTCTGGAAATACTGGAACAATTTATGATAATGAAAATCATATTTCTGAAATCTTGCAAAGAAAGACAAGTTATATTAGAGGTTGCAACACAAATTATGAAATATTCAAAGATATTTATAATATGATAAAAGAAGGCTGGATTATTGAAAATTTACCTTATAAATTATATTATGACTTTGATGAAGACAATTGTTGTCCAATCTGTTTAGAGAAATTAAAAACCGATGAAATAGCACTTGTGAATAAATATAAAATTCATCATAAATGCCTCGTCAAATTTTTAAAAACTCAAAAAAATGAGGTTTATTTTAAATGCCCATATCGCAATAATATTGATTTCCGCAATTGTTATCTTTCAATAATATGATGATTACATTTACATTCCTTAAAAATAAGTTTAACAAAATCAATAAATTCATAGCATCTATTAAACGAATTACATGTATATAAATCCATTGATACTTTTTTTTCTTCTACGAATGTATGAATGGAGAGATGTGATTCGCTCAAAACATATACACCGGTAACACCAAATGGCTGAAACTGATGAACAGCTTTTGCAACCACACTCAAATTAAATTTTTCAACTATCAAATCCATAATCTTAATAATCGAACTTTCATATTTTAGAATTTCATTATTGTCATCATTATTATCATCATTACCATTAATGTCATAAATATCTAAAATAATATGAGTTCCTTTTGTTATAAGTGGATGAGAAAAAGTTGAATTCATAGTTAATATTATTTATGAATTATTATTTATATATAAAAAATGATTTTCTTATTATAATAAAAATACTAAACAATGATTGTTGGAGCACATATTCCAAGAGAAAAGACCATTATTAAAACAATGGATGAAATTAAAAAGAGAGGTGGAAATGCATTGCAGCTATTTACAACTAATCCAAGAAGTATGAGAATTACTGATAATTCTAAATATGTAAATGAATCACATCTCATTAAAAAATATTCTAATATTAATAAATTTGCTGTTGTTGTTCATGGTCCTTATGTTTTGAATATTGCCAATCCTTTTAAATATGGAAAAAAAGAACTTGATATTACCGATACATTTATTTATAATGATATTGTTACCGCTAATTATATTGGTGCGTTAGGTTATGTTATTCATGTTGGCAAATCTCTTAAAAATTCTATTCCAGATGCTCTAGAAATGATGAGAATGAATATTAAGATGCTTTTAGATGAAATGGATAAGAATAATATTAAAACTAAACTCGTTTTAGAAACTCCAGCCGGTCAGGGAACAGAACTTCTTGTTGATTTCAGAGATTTCATAAAATTCTATTATTCATTCACAGAAAAAGAAAGAAAAATGTTTAAATTATGTCTTGATACTTGTCATATTTGGAATGCCGGATATGAATTACATGAAATTCTTTCATTTATACCAGATAAAAATGATGTTCTTATTATTCATGCCAATAATAGCAAGAATGTTAAAAATGCTAGAGTAGATAGACATGAAGTTATTCTAGAAGGAAAAATGAACCCAGAAGATATTAAATCCTTCATTAAAGAATTTGATCATTCAATTATTATTTTAGAAACACCATCCGAAAATTATAAATATGAAATGGATTTTATCTTAAATTAACAGCAATTTTTTGTCGTGTATTTTCATTAAATTTTATTTTTGCATTATCATCCTTCATTTCATATGAAGGACCATAATTAAAAACTTCTGCCCATTTCATTTCATCTGGTTCAGTTGATTTGAATATACAAGTTTTTTTATCTATATAAAGACCATTTATATATTTTGGATTTATTTTATAATCTTGATCCGTTTTATCAGTAGTAGGACATACAACAAAACTTCTAAACATAATATCATTATATTTATTAAAGTTATCGTTTAATGCATTAATAGTTGCACAAGATATAGCATCAGACATATTACTTAATTCCTCCATTTAATTAATTAATTTATTTATATATATATAGAAAATAATGGTAAATTCAGAAATTACTAAAGTTGATGATAAACACGTAGAAGACCTAAAAAAAACTCTTACCAGAAATGGAGGCATCGTTTTATATCATTGGAGTAGCTGTGGACATTGTCGCAATTTTATGCCAACTTGGGATCGCGTAACAGGCTTTATGCGTAATTATCCATCTTATAAAATTGAATATGATTATATGTCCCAGGCTCCTCGTTATTTTGGTCATATAACTTCATTTCCTCGAATAGTTGCATATTATAATGGTCAAAAACATGAATATGAAGGAAGTCGCGATCCCGATTCATTATCTGAATTTATTAAAAAAACTATTCCTTCTTCTTCACAAAAAGAACCAAAAGCCAAAAAAGAACCAAAAGCCAAAAAAGCAGCAAAGAAACCAAAAGCCGCAAAGAAATAAAGATATTTAAAGCCTTATTTAAATAATTTCATATAATGGATAATAATAATAATTTAATTGAGGATATTATTATGAATAAAAATGAACCAACTGCGGAAGAAATAGAAACATTTAAAGTTCTTGTTAGTGATTGGTTTAAATATGATGATGCTATTAGGAAATTGAAAATTGCGATTAGAGAACGAAAGACATTGCAACAAGTTTTAAATAACAAAATTGAGGAATTTATGTTCAAATATAATTATAATGATTTGAATACTCAAAATGGAAGATTGAAAACAAATATTAGAAGTGTTCATAAGCCTGTAAATATCAAAGATATTAGAGAAATTATAAATACAAATAAACATTTGACCGGCGAAGAACTATTAATTAAAATCTTTAATAAGGAAGAAAGACCAGTTATTGTTAAAAAAAGTATTAAAAGAATTATTCCGAAAGTTTCAATGAGTTTGGATATTTAGATCAAATTCATAATTCGTTGAATAATAAGCACATCGTAAATTATATTTCCTTATAAATTTAGCACATTTCTCACATGGCTTAGACATCTTCAGACAATTATTATAAATTGAAGGTCCAACCCGAACAACATAAATATCACATTCCTCTAAAATCATTTTATTTTTAAAAACTTGACTAATTGCCGCTACCTCAGCATGAATACTATTATTATCATTCAAATGATCAACTCTATAATTAAAACCACAACCAATAATTTTATTTTTATGCACAACAACAGCCCCGTGTTTTTGTTGCATTGTTGAATATTTAGCAACTTCAGCAGCCTTATCTAAAAATATTTGATGTTTTTTAGAACTTTCCGGATTTTGACTTTCGGCTTGCCTCCGTTTAGTAAATACCATAATAAATTCTTTTATATGAAATTTGTTTAATTACAAAAATCATTTTTTATGAAAAATAATTTATGATAAGATTTTTAAATCTTTTTTTGTCATATAAATCTATAAACATGTTTCTAGTTTTCTGTTTTTGAAATATGATATTATTATGATATTTCTCTTGTTTAGTTGGTGGATATTTTAAACACCAATCAATCATATTATCATAATCAATAACTTTCTTATAGTCATATTTATATTCATATGACATGTGCATAATAGCTCTTGCAATAATTCCTTTACTCGCATCATCCGGGCAAAACAACTTTCCTTTAGTATTTACATAATTATCACTGTCATATAATCGTGTAAAGGTTTCATTATAATCATCAACATATTTATAATTGGACCTCATATTATTGATGTAAGGGTCACATTTAAAAATGTTGTGCATATCATTATAATGTTTCTTATACATATAACATTTTGGAAATATATGTTCTAAAGTTATTTTTGAATGCTGTATGTTAGAATAAATGAGCGGAGTGGTGTTTCCGATTAATATACTTTTTAAGGTAAATGAAAACGCCATATTAACCATTATGAATATTTTTAATTTAATTAATTTAATCATTTTTTAATAATAGATAGTATTAAAAATGTTATTTTATATTTTCATTATTTTTCTTCTACTTATTTATATCTTCTTTATTGTTAATTCGGTTATTTGGTTAAAAGATAAAAACATTAAAAATATTAATGATAATATTGTCAAATACATTATTTATATTGATTTAGTATTTTTCTCCTTTTTATTATTATTTATTTTATATCTATTTTTTTATAATAAGACTATAATATATAAATGACAAGCTGTTATTTGAAAAAAGAAGACTTTAGAGGAAGAGGAATATTTAGTGGCGGCAGAAATACCAATACCTCATTTATAACATTTTTAATTATATTATTTGTTTCAATAATAATAATTTCTTTAGTATTTTTAATTAAAAATATATATAATATGTAGAAATAAAATATATGCCGTCAAGATCATCAATGAGAAGTAGTAGTAGATCATCCTCATCTTCCTCGAATGTAATGTGGATAATAATAGGATTATTAGTAGTTGCTATAATACTAATAGTATTTGTTGGAAATCGTAAATTTTTTGAAAGTTTTGCAAATGGCGATGGAATGCCAGTTCTTCAATATTTTTATATGGATACTTGCTATCATTGCAATAACTTTACTCGCGATATTTGGAATGATTTTGAAGTAGAAGTAAAGAACAATCCAAGTCAATATAAATGCAATGTTGCTAAATATGATTTACATGACAATGATCAAGGAAAAGTATTAGCGCAAAAATATGGCATAACCAGTGCCCCAACTTTAATTTTACTTATGCCAGATGGAACAACCTGGACCGAATATAAAGGGGATCGATCAAAAGCTGATTTAATTCGTTTTATTACCGAAAAAACCAATAATTAAAACATTTATATAATAATATAAAAATGAATAAGATTTCACTCCATGATTTATATGAAATCAAGAAAAAAAAAGATAATAAGATTTGTGATGCTTTTAATGTAATTTTAAATGGATGTAATAAGAAAATAAAAACAATTGCGGAATTGGGCGGACAATCTCTTTATTATGTCATACCTCCTGTAATTATAGGATATCCATTATACGATTATAATAAATGTTTAAATTATATTATAAATAGTCTTCGAAAAAGTGGATTATATGTATCAATAATTCCAAATAAAAATATGATATATATCTCATGGAAAATTGAAGATATTTCAGCAAATTCTAAACATCAATTGCTTCTTCATTAAAAGTTTTCATATATTCTGATATATCGCGAAATCCTTGCAATATTAATGATTCAATGTCATCTTCTGAAATAACGAATTTCATTTCTTTTTTTGTTATCTCAAAATTATAAAAAGTTTTGAAATGACTTTTTGTTATAATTAATGGATTTTTAAAATTATCAATTCTGTTTATGTATGAATGTTTTGTTGAATATAAATATAAAATGTCGCATATTTGTTTAAAATAATCTGATAAATTTATTTCTTCGTCTTCTTTAAAATTTGGAATAACCGGAATTTCATAATCGGCTTTAATATAAACTGCTACACATAAAATATCACTGTGATTAATATTCTTAAATACATTGTATGGAAGATTATTTGATATGCAACCATCCACATAATATGCATCATTAATTCTAACGGGTTTTGATAATATCGGAATACACATAGAAGCGGCTATTGCATCAAATACAGAAATATTTGGTGTGTCATCTACGTTAAATATAAAATTGGAACCATCATTAACTCTAGTTGTGCTAACATAAATATTAACACCTGTTAATTTTGACAATTCAATAAATGTTATATCATCCATATCATATTTATTTTTAACATAATCTTGAAATTCTTTTAGATATAATTTAGAATCGTTAAATCCCAAATTCATAAATATATCAATGAATTTATTTGTTGGGATAACAGTTATATTCTTATTATTAATAGTTTTTATAACAATCTTTTCAAGTTCTTCAATCGGTATTTTTAATGCAAATGCTAAACTAAAAAAAGCGCCCATTGAAGTCCCAGAAACATTTTTAATATAATTTTCCATTTTATTGAAATAAATATATCTCAAAATACCCAACAAACATAAAGATCTTATTGCACTACCCGAAAAAACTAAATGTGTAAAATATTTCATTGTTTTTATTTAAATTTTGGTTTTTATATGCTTTTTTTTGCAATAATTATAGCCAATCTTGTAATTTGATCACACAATAATATTATAACTATTCCTATGAATATAAATAAAAATAAATTATATAGATTGACATCAACTTTAATATTATTTGAAAAATTTGTGAATTGTTCTATATCATTTACTCTTATTATTTTTTCTTCCTTTTTTTTAAAATTATCTCTCAAATTTTTTAAATATTCAGCTAAATATGGTGTTGTTCTATATTCCGGGCTAGTATCTTTATTATTAGTATTTATATCAGTTATATTCAAATATGCATCATATTCATCAAAATCATAAGGTTTAATTGAAAATTTATCAACTTTGAAATCACCGGTATCTAATAACGATGTCTCAACTGCTTTCTTATATGCCTTTTCTGAATTGCTATCAATCGGATATTCATAATTTGGAGCCTGCAACGGTGAACATTTTCTTTTTATATATTCTGCCCGTTCTTTATAAGGATTATAATTATTTTTTTTTGGATAACAATTATCATTTTCATTGCTATAATTATTAATGTCATTACAATTACTATCACCATTGGCATTAGCATTACCATTGGCATTAGCATTAGCATTACCATTGGCATTAGCATTGGCATTACCATTGGCATTACCATTGGCATTAGCAAATCTATCACATGTTGGCATTTTTAGACCTTGTTTATCATAATAACAGTCGGCATTATTTGAATAGTCATTTTGAAAATTTTCTGTTAAATTTTCATTGGATAATTCTTTTTTTTTGCCTTGCTTTTTAGGATAAAAATTCGGATATGCTTCTTCAAGTGTTGCGTATTGCATTTTCTATTATAATTATGGAAAAAATAATAATATAATTTAAATTATTAGAATGATTAGATATATTGACCTCTTTGCACGATATATAATAATAGGTATATTATCAGCCTATTTATTAATTTATGGTTTGCGACCGGTTGTTCCCTATCCAGAATATATTCTTGAGATTGGGGAACATTCTTGGATGTTATTAATATTATTCATTCTTAATTATTATCTTGCTTTATGGGATTTGAAGATAGGAATATTATTTGCACTATCTCTAATTGCTTTAGTGTTTGACTTATTCATATTTACAAAATGATATATAAAGGATTTTTGAATTTGTATTATTAATGAATGGCAGATAATAGCAATGTAAATGGAAATACATCAAAAGATCTATTATTATCATCTATAAATTCTTTTTATAAAGGAAATGAGAAATACAAATTGATATTGAAAGATATTATTGAGGGGAAACACGAGTTATCATTGAGAATGATTGATTGGCTCGTTACTCGATATGCAAAAAATAATAATATTATTTATTGGATTAATGATGTTGATGACAATATTTATCATAATTTACCCGATAATTATTCAAGTGAAAAATATAAGAAGATAACATTGTATTTAGATTATAGGGCACAATTGAAATCATTCAAAAAATTTAATTTTGATGCTTTTAGGCGACACGAGAGAATAACATTTAATATAACAGAAAAAGAGGAAATTGAAACAACTGTCGGACAATTGAATTTCTTCAAATGGGCGTTCAACAATAAAATTATTACATATGCTATTGAAAATCAAAAAAAGATTTATGAAAATATGTCGAAATTTTCATACAAAAAACAAAATTCAATTAAAAATTCTTTGATCCCTAAACAAGATATTATTAATACTAGATGTTTTATTGTTTTTGATTAAAAAGAAGCACCGCTTCCAATTTCAAATGCTGTAGCACGAACGTCCGGTTCTATGGTTGAAATGCCCCACGGACTTACAGCAACTTGAGGATTAGGTGGTTCAGATCGTAATTGTAAATTGGCATTTCGAAGAGATTGTCCGACAGTATTTATGCCAACATGATATCCAGCAGTTAAGAAATTTTGATCGCCTAACATTCCAGAACCTGCCGGATTTATTTGTGCCCATTTAGAATTGGCGGCATCTTTTGGTAATAGGTCGCTACTGGTTAAACGATCACGGTTAAGACAACTGTTACCAGAAGTAATGCTACTGGCACTATTAATATTGGCGGCGGGTATATTGACAGCAGCATAAGATTTTATATTATTATCATTCATTGGAGTATCTCCACTTGGTGAAGAATATTCAACAGGTGATAGATCAGATGCATAAATATTACCTAAAGGACGAGAACCATCTGCAGCAGCAAGATTTGGAGTATCATATGCGGCATCAGATGTTATTGGCTGTCTTCGCTCACTTGCGAAAATATTTTTAATTGTCGGCATATCATTCTCGAAGCGTTCGACATTGTCCATTTTACATTTAGAATTGTATGAAATTAATAATAATAGAGCCACTAATAGTAATATGGCAATTGAAAATGAAATAACGATTGAAGAACTCATTTATTAATATCTATCTATTATAATAATATAGATAAAATTATATTTTTAAAATAATTTTTTTTAATTTTAATATTTTTTTTTCCCAAATATTAAAATTTTCTTCTTTTTTAATTTCTTCCAATAATTTTTTAGCATTTACCATGCTTTCTTTATAATATTCTATTTTATTTAAAACGGCTTCTTCATAATTAATAATTTCATTATCCCAATCATTTTCTATTTCATCTTTATTCCAGTCGTTTTGATCGTCTTCGAGTTCTTCGATATCTATAAGTTTTATTATCCATTTATTAACAATTTGATTATCATATATGAACAGCCCTAAGAAGCTTATTTCCATATTGATATTCATTTCATTTCTATTTTTATTCGAAATAATTTCAATTATTTCTTCTAAATCTTTATTGTATCCATTCATATAACAACTGGTTTTATCGTTAAACAATAGATTTATAGTTGATATATCATTAGAATAAGAGGTATTATAAAAATTATCTACATTATCAATAATTTCTGAATACCATTCCGGATTTTCTAATAAAGTATTATAAGATGTTGCGTCTATTTCTTTTATTTCTTCAATAATATCTTCATTATTCTTAATTGGTATTTCACAATGAATATTATTTGACCCTATAAATTTTTTAACTTTAATATCATTAATTATTAATTTTAGCGGTTTTTCAAGATAAGAAACAGAACATTTTGATTTTTTTTGCGGAATTTTCAGCAAATGTTTCATTCTGTATAATATTAAGGTAATCAATATATATATAATGACGCAACATAAAAAGAATATTTTAGAGTTTATTATTAGTGTTATTCGCAATGAGATCTTAAATGAAGACATGCGAACAGAAATTATTAAGCCTATTTTAATCTATCTCCTTTATTATATTATTCCTTTCGTTATTTTAATTATATTATTAAATTTCTTTACAACTATAGCAGCAGTTTTTTTAGTTTTTTATATTAGAAAATAATCTTATATTTAATTAGATATATATATGACAACATCTTCTAGACGAAATTTGAAGAATGGCGGTTATATAGCTCCTTTTAATTCAATTCCAGACAATAATGCTTATTTATTATATAATCCATCAGCAACAGTTGCCACCTCCTCAAATTCATATAACATCGATTTATTACCAGGCATGAAAGGCGGTAATTCAAATACTAACGGTGGCTGTGATACATGTGGCATGACTGGCGGAGCACGCAAAAAAAGAGCCACCAAAGCCACCAAAGCCACCAAAGCTACCAAAGCCACAAAAAAATCAAAAAATGGAGGAATGGGTCTTGAATTAGCCCCATTCATGTCAGCACTAGCGTTATTAGGTGCACGCCTATTAGCTGATAAAGAACTCGGCATTTTTAATAATAAGAAACCAGCCGCAGCAAAATCATCAAAGAAATCAACAACTCGCTCAAAGAAACAATAATTAAATAATTCAATATTTCATATTATTTTTTCGTTCATTTAAATAAATAATTGATCGAGATATTACATTATCTAAACTATTATTTTTAATAATAAACCATCCTCTGATATAAGTGTTTTCATCTGTTTCAAATGGCTCTTTGTCAATCTTATAAATATGATTGTCATAAACAATTATTATAAAATCCAGCATTCTTATATTCAAATTAATAATATTAAAATAGTCATTTTTTATATATGTGATTAAATATAACTTTATTAATTATTTTATAATATTAAAAATGGATGAATTAAATAATTATTTTAAAATGTCGAATGTTACAGCCGAGGAGCTTTTAGACGATATTCTAAATCATGACAATCAAGAAAATAAAATTATTGTAAATGATAATATATTTTCTGATACTAATATTTATGAATGGGCTAAAACTAAACCAGCTACAATGGGTGGAGTAAAAATAATAGAAAAGATTGTTAAAAATCCCATTAATGATAAGAAGAAATTATTGGAACGCCAAAAAATAAATTACCAAATTCCTCAATATCAACTTGAAATTCTCAAAAATACAGAAAAGGATTTATTATGGATTATGACTTTAAAAGAAGAGATTGATGATAATATTTCAATCAATTTATTATTTCCATCTACAATAGGAATAAATTATATCAATTATAATAAATATTTATTGAACCTATTTCATCTTTATAAAATTGTTGCAATGCCGTGTATGAACCTTTTTTTCCCTCTATCGGTCGTATATACCCCTTATTATTATATCAATAAACATTTGAAATTTGATATGTCTTTAATAAAATATTTAACCCTACTTTATGAATTTATGAAAATAGCATTTAAATTATCGGGAAATTTAAAAGTAGATATAACTAAAATAATAACATTATTTGTATATTTAGCCATTTACATTTATAGCATCTATCAAACATTTAATGTATCTTACATTATCTATAAACTCCGTGAAAAACTTTTGACTAAATTATATGGTCTTATCGAATTCATAAAAACTTCTATAACCATTATAAAATCATCAAAAGAAAGCTGGAAACCTTTTTTCTTATATTCAATTCCTGATAGTATCTTAAATTTAAGCATAAGTAATTTAGAAAACCTTGATTATGATATATCATCTATTTATAAATTATGGAAAAATGAAACATATCGTTATGATATTATTAATCTTTTGAAAATTATTTATACAATTGATAATGTTAATTTTATTTCTAAACTTAAAAATTCTGATAAATGGTGTATTCCAACTTATGATAATACTGTAACTAAAATTTGGGATGCCAACAATCCACTTTTATCAACATGCCAAGTTGCCAATCCCATCAATTTATCAAAGAATATTATTATTACTGGTGTTAATGCCGGAGGCAAAACAACTTATGTTAAATCTATCACTATTAATGTAATTCTCGCTCAAACTCTTGGCATTATTAATGCTATAAAAGGTAATGTTTATTTATACGATGCCATATCTTCATTTATGAGAATTACAGATGAATTAGGTAGCAAATCTTATTTTGAAGCTGAAACCAGCTATTGTAATGAAATGATAAAAACCGCAGAAACCCTCGAAAAAGAGAAGAAACGAGGCTTATTTTTAATGGACGAACCTATGCATTCTACTCCTCCAATTGAAGGAGTTGCCGTTGCTTTTTCAGTTGCTGAATATCTCGCTAATATTAAAGGTGTAACATTAATAATAACTACCCATTTCCATAATCTCATGGAATTGGAAGACAAATATAAGAAATTATTTATAAATTTGAGTGTAAATGCTAATTATAATGATAAAACTAAATGCTATGACTTTAATTATAAGATTAATAAAGGCGGGTCAAAACAAATTATAGCAATTGAACTATTAGAAAAGAATAAATTCAATAAAAATATTATTAATAGTGCGATTGAAATTAAAAACAAATTATATAATGAGAGTTTAAGAAATGTGGATACTTAGATTATTTTCCTTTAACAGCATCATATATTATTTTACTTTATTTTTAATGTTTATAATTGTCTTCTTCCTTTCCTATAAATATTTATATCTTGAACAATCATTATTTATGTTATCTAATAAATTAAATAAACTTGAAATTGAATATAATAATCCTTCTGTCTATTCTCCATCAACTGTACAAATGAATACTGCTGAAATTATAATGAATGAAATTTTTAATGAATGTGCTGATGGTGATTGTTGTCCTATAAATAAACATCCTTATGACGATGAGATAGAAAAGAATGAAGAAAACAATCTTAAAAATACTCCTCCTCCTGCCACTCAAATCATTGATGAAATAGAAGTAATTGATGAAATATTCGATTTAAAGAAAGATATTTCAGCGGATGATAAAGAATCCGTCATAAGTGCTAGCGTCAATGGTGGTCATGCTGCTAAGAAAGCGTTAATGAAATTGAGTTTAGACAAGCTAAAAGCCAAATGCGAAGAACGCGAGATATCATCAGAAGGAACTAAGAACCAATTGGCTGATCGCATAATAGTTCATGATAATTCGATAACTGTTGAATAAAATAAAAATTAAGAAATAATAGTATGTATATATCTGAAGAAGAGGATGATTTTGATTTTATCAAAATTATTTTACATAAAGAAGATATTTGTCGTCATTCTTCTATCAGATCATTAATGAAATATAATTTAGACAAACTCAAAGAAAAATGCAAAGAACGAAATATATCAATTGACGGAACAAAACATGAATTGGCAGAAAGAATTATATATATTGACAATAATTATATAAAAGATAATATTTTAAGTTAATATATTATAATGACAAATGAAATAGAGGATTTGGGATTTATAAAGATTGAATACAATGTTTTTAAAGATTATTTAAATAATTTCAATCAATCTCAAATTGTTATTTCTGAAAATATTGTAAATAAGGCAAATGAACTTATTAACAATTATAATTGTTTTGTTTCTAATTATGATGCTAGAAGTTTATGGGAAAAAAAGAAAATAATTGCGTCCAATAAAAATCCCACTAAATCTAGACCTCATATTATTTATCTTGATTTTAGTGATGAAGCAAAATGCAAAAAAGAATTTATAAGTTATTTGAATAAATTGTCTGATGTAAATAAAGAAGTAATTTATGAAAAAATTTCAACATTCATATCAAAGATAAATGACGACATTAAACATCTCTTATTTGATGTCTTAATTAATTTCATTAAAACTTCAAACAATAATATTTATATCGATGTCTTATATTTATTTGATGATATCTATATTGAAACTAATATAACCAAATTTTATTTAAATTATTTGAATGAAAAATTATGGCTACCAAAAGATATTATCGTTGATTATAAAAATATTTTTGATGAAGAGAATTATGATACCTATTGTGAATATGTCAAAATAAAGAAAACAACATTATCAATGCTAAAAGCCTTAATCATTATTCTCAATAAATTAAATAAAAATAATATTATTAAAAAAATAGTTAATCATATTTTCACCGATTTGAATACTTATATTACTAATAAAAATTATAAACACCTCAATGAACTTTTATTAGACGAAATATTGATTTTATTTGATTATTTGGGTAATGACAATGACAATGGTAATGGTAATGGTAATGGTAATGATAATGGTAATGATAATGACAATGACAATGACAATGGTAATGACAATGATAATGACAATGACATGGATTATATAAATATGATTAAAAATATTAATCTTGAAAATCTTGATAATTCAACTAAATTTAAAATCAATAATATTATTGATAAATATTAACTTTTTTTAATTATTTTTGTTTATTTATATAGATAGATATATGAATACTGCTAATATTATTAAAACATTAAAAGAGTATAATAGATTTGATGATTTTATTAAGAATTTGAAAGATTATAAGAAAAAGATAATATCAGAAAAAGATTTGGAAAATATTGATGGTTATAATTCTGAAATTAAAAAAATTGTTTTTGCGTTTGATGATAATTTTAAGAAACAATTGATAATTGCCCATTTAGAATTGATAAGAGATTATTATCTATATACAAATGAAATCATTAAAGTCAAAGTTTATAATACAGCTATTGTTAATATAAAAGATGCAACAGATATTAGCAATCTGAGAAAAATAAAAGGAATTGGCGATGGACTTGAGAAAATGATTAATGAACTATTTTCAAAAGGAAAGATTGCATTTATCGAAAATGTCATTAAAAAAGATAAAGAATTTATGATAACTAGAAAAGGAAAAATAACTAAAAAAGAAGACATTAAAAATGATTTCAATAAGAAAACAATTATTAAAAACCTTGAAAAAATAAGAAATTACGAACTTTATAAAGATAATATCGATAAAGCCAAAGTTTATTCATTGGCTATCTATAATCTTTATAAACATCCTAAAGACTTAAAAGAATTAAAGGACTTAAAGGAAATTAAAGGGATAGGTCAGGCAATCACATTTCTTTTAAATGAGTTGAAATATAATGGAAAGATTAGTTATATAGAAAATGTTATAAATAAAGATAAGAATTTTAAAAATAAATTGAAAGACTATAAAATTAACAAAGAAATCCTGATAAAAAATCTTGATTTAATCAAAGATTATGAAACTTATAATAATGAAATTTATAAAGTTCGGGCATATACAAATGCCATAAATAATGTTATTGTTAATATTCATGATATGACATCATTAGAACATGTTTATGATCTTGAAGAAATTGGAGATAAAATTATGGAAAAGATATTTGAATTATATTTAACAGGAAAAATTGCATATATTGAAAATAAAATTAAAACAGATAATGAATATCATTTTAAATTAGAATTATTAGATATTCATGGAATTGGTCCCAAAAATGCTAAAAAAATAATTGATGCCGGAATTAAAACTATTGAGGATTTAAAGAAAAATACAAAGCTTTTAAATAATAAACAGAAAATAGGATTGAAATATTATGATGATCTAAAAAAGAAAATACCATTAGAAGAATATGAAAAACATTTAACTATACTCAAAAAAGATCTAAAAGACGTTACATATGATTTCACAGGCTCTTATCGCCGAGGAAGTAAAATGATGGGAGATATTGACATCCTTATTATGGAAACCCCTAAATTTAAATTAAGCAATTATATCACAAAACTTCATAATAGCAAATATATTATAGAAATATTGGCAATGGGTAATAATAAATTTATGGGAATTGTCCAATTACCCGGAAAACCAGCAAGAAGAATAGATATCCTTGTTGCCCCTAAAAATGAATACTATTATTCATTACTATATTTCACAGGCTCTCACATTTTTAATATAGGAATGCGACATTATGCAAAAATTAAATTTAATTTGTCTCTCAGTGAACATGGATTTTTAGGAAGAAAACTTCAAGCAAATTCCGAAGAAGACATTTTTAATCATCTTAAATTAAAATATATAAAACCAATTGACAGAAATAAATTTTATTTATAAAAATAATATTTTAGTTAATTAGAATAAAAATAAGATAATGGAAAGTTTTGGATTATCATATATAACAAAAATGTTATATTCTGTTTTAACTATCGTATTATTAATAGTTATCTATTCATATTTAGTAAGTTTAGAAAACAAGGGCTGTAAATGTGCTATTCCAACTAATGTAAATTTCATCAAAGGATTTACCATTTTTGCTATAGTTTATCTCATTTTCACTGGTTTAATATCCGATGAAACTATTTATGAATATTTTGGCGGAACTATCGTAATTATAAATAAATTTGTTGATTTAATATTTGCCCTAGTATTCGTTTATTATCTATATGAAGTTTTCAAATATACTCGTTCTTTAGTAAATGAAAAATGCAAATGCTCTGAAGACATACGACGTGAAATAATAATGATGGGCACTATCATTGAATTCATCCTAATCTTCATCCTATTCATCCTCAATATTATCCTCGTTACTGTATTATCAGTTCTCTTTAATGTTGTCAAGGGTATTCAAGATGGAGCATCTGATCTCAAAGGAGTTATTCGCGATCCTGTAAATTCATTCTCAAAAATACCAGATCGCCTAAAAAATGATGTAAATACTATTACTAGCTATGTTAAGAAGACTACCAAGCAAATTGCACGAACTAATCGTTCAAAGCGTTAAATATTTAAAGTTCGATTATTATTCTTTTTTCCTCGTGTTGAACCCTTCAATATCTTGATATCGGTTGCATCTTCAATAATTGATGTTATTTCTTCATCACTTATTGATAATGTCTCTATCTTAGTATCATCATCTGGCTGATGAATTGATATTTTATTATGAACATTATTTATAATATTATTAATATCTCTTTCTACTCTTGGCGGAGGCTGCATTTGTTTCGCAGCAGGAGCAAAACTTGGTTCAGGCTTATTATTATTTAATCCACTAAATAAATTATTTACCATTCCAAATAATCCGGATGAATTGTTAAATAATCCATTTACACCGCCACCGCCGCTATTTTGTTGTGGTTTAGGCTGTTCAATAGCCTGTTTGGGAGTGCTAATATTATTATAAATAAATTGTTTTGCTGCTGCATTTTGAAATTGTTTCATCAATTCCGGATTTGCTTTTAGAACTTCTTCAACACCCGGTATTGAACTCTCCTTGAACATCTTTGAAGTTAAATGAAACATAAAAGCACTGCCAGATAAACTTATGAATAATCTCAATTCAGGCGGCATCGCTTTTCCTTTTGATTTATACTTCGAATGCAGTTCTTCGAAGATATCATCAAAATCTTCGATATTCTCATGAACCTGTTCTGACCATCCTTCTAATTTAATTGCGAAAGGATCATAACGAGTATTTAAATATTCTGTTCCTGTCACAAATGCCATAAGCATCTTTCTCTGAAATCGAACACTCGAGTCAATCTCTCGATCTTTAACAATTCTATTATATTCATGTCTCATATCTTCAATATTTGAATTTAATGTAAATGTTGCTGGTAATTTTGCTCCCTTTGCCTGTAATCTATTTAATTGATATAAAATCTCCTTCTTTTCATTCAATTCATCTTTATAAGGATTAATTGATTTCTTTTTAGATTTTCCATCTTCGTCATCATCTTCATCATCGTCTTCATCATCATCACCATCTTCTTCTTCACTGTCTCCTTCTTCGTCACTACAACTACTACGCGAATCATCTCCGTCTTCTTCATCATCGTCATCATCATCATCGTCGTCATCATCATCTTCATCATAATTGCGCGAAACAGCTTTTTTATTAGGATTTATTAATTTTTTTGGTTGCTCAAGTTCTTCTATAAATTGTTTAGGTTTTTGTGTATTCTTTTTACTATTTGAGCGAATACTTGATGCACTTGACATAGAAGACATAGAAGACATAGAGGCAATTTCTGGACTTATTTTAGTTTTGTTAAATAATAGATTAGTATCATTTAATTGCTGTTTATTACTACTAGAAAAATCTAAATATTCTGCCATACTTACTAAAAAATATATATGTTTATATATCTTAAATAAACGAATTATCATTTTTAGCAGGTGAAAATTTCAATTCATCAAAGGAATTAAAAATTCCATCTATATTACTTTTATCATTGCCATTCACATGTTTTCTGAATAAATCAAAAAAACTTCCTTTATTTTCATATTCAACATGATCTTCATCATTATGTTTTTTAAATAAATCAAAAAAATTATTTTTATAAGCATCATAATATTTATGTAACATCGGATATTTAAAGTCTGGCAATGTTATTCTATCGATATCTACATTTTCTTGTTCCGGCTCTACTGTCTTTTCTATTATAACCGGGCATTTAGTTTTATGATTATGAAGTCCCGAAAGATAATAATTATTGTAACGTCCCATATATTGATAATATTTGAAATCAAATAATGATTTATAATATACAAATTTATATAAATGCATATTGAATGATCCAAATTTATTTATAATTAATGGAGTAGAACCGAGAGTTATATCATATAAATTTAAATTTTCATATTCATAAATTTTATTATTAAAAATTAATCCAATTCTACTTTTTGTATAATACATTCCAACAATTAAATAATCGGTATTTTCAATTATGTCTTTGTCAATATTATTTGCCAATCCGCTATAAACCTTATCTCCAATCAATAAAATAATATCATAATTATTATTATCTCTTATCACAAAATTAATATTGATGATTGAAGTTGTGTAAGAAGGAATTAATTTATCGGTAGAAGTTGTATTTCCAGTCATTTCAAATAAGATATTATTTTTATTCAAACATGAAATAATCTTAATTGTCATAAACATTGTAAATTCTATTGCTTCGTAAGTTTCACTATTATTGGCAAAATAGAAACATTCCGGACCATTTAACTGAACACGATTAATATTCGCACCAGGAGATCCGAGGCGTTCATTAACAAAATTTTTATCTAATGATATCATTTTGTCATATCTAAAAAATAAATCTTTATTATCAAAGTCAAACCATTTTCCATTATTAATATCAACCTTTGTTATATCATTGTAAGTGTTGATACAAATAAATTTATAACCTTGATAAGGCAAGATTGAATCATCATTTTCATTAATAATCATTGTTTTATCGTGAAATGGCTCCAATGAACTATGTTCAATATTTGTAAAAGGTTCATTGATTTTTACATATGATATTAATAATAATGTTATAAATAATCCTATAAAAAACCCAAATATCTTAATAAAATTCATACCTTAAAATTATATAAGAATTATTTTATAAAAATATCTATACTAAAAAATTCCAAATGCTAAAACCTGAAGATGATAATAATAGCGTATGTTCAGATAATGAAACAACAAAAGAAACTGTTGTAACAGAAAAAGAAGAAGATGATGACGACGAAGACGACGATGAAGAAGAAGAAAAAGAGGAAAATGAAGAGGAAGACGAAAACGAAGAGGAAGACGAAGAAGATGAGGATGAAGAAGAGGAGGAAGAAGATGATAATGACGAATTTGATGCGACTATAATTCAATTTGAAATGCTTAAGAATTTCTTTGTAGATAAAGAAGGTGAAAATATTTCAACTCATCTTGGATCAATCTCACATGAACTTCGCAAACTTAATAAGATTGCGGTTAAGCTTCTTGAGAAGAAGTGAAATTAAGCAATATTATAATTGAGTTTAGCATATGAATAATAATTCATAACTTCTTCGGCAGTTCCTATAGGTAAAACGAATTCACGATTACCATAAAAATGAGGATCACCTCTTTTGCGATCACGGAGAGTTTTTAAAGGGCATTTATCATTCAATTCTATTATTATTTTTTTATTGTCCAAACTAAATACAATTGGAGACTTAATTTTAGTATATCCATCCGGTGTATAATAACTATTTGGATATAAAAAGACAACATTGAATTCGCCATTTGATTGTATTGTTTCGAAATTGGGAGTATTTTCAAATGCGATCATTTCACATGGAAATGGCAATCCTTTTCCAGAAAATGAAGTTATGGTATCTATGGGATTAGGAGCCATTATAATCATCTTATGGTAATTTCCAGGATTTTTTATATATCCTTTGACATTAATTTTATTATCTTCAATTTCTGTGATAATACATGAAACATATTCATTATTTGTTGGTTCCATTATTTATAAATCTATTATTATGTTTTAAAATAATTTAGTTGTTCCTAGCCCTTCAGGATTTGCTAAAGTCTTGTAACAACTTACACCATCGCAATTAATGAGATATTTATTATCGAGTGCCTTATTTTTATCATTGATAAGATCACCAACACCACATTTTCCACATGGAGATATATTTGCAATAGCTTTGGCTCTTTCTTCTTCCACGAATGTATCATAATTCTTTTGTAAATATAATCGCATCTCATAACTTGATTTAATCATATTATTTTCAGATAATTTGTTAGTCAGATAGCTATTAAAAACACATCGAGATGAATAGTCTGTAAAAGCTCGACCGTCTGACATTCTTAAAGGGCATTGTCTCATTGGTGAATTTCCTGTGCAACAACTCATTATTATTCTATTGATAATAAATATAAAAAAAATTATAATTCATGGTCATAACATAAATTATGTATAAATAATTCTGTTGTTCTTCCTACTCTTTGGGCTCTTCCGATTGCCTGTTCTTTGTCTATTCCCATCTTGTGAAATATTATAACATCTGTAGCATCGCTAATATCTATACCGCTTCCCGCATATTGAGTATTTAAAAAGATGATGTTCAATTCTCCATTTTTAAATTTATTTAAAATATTCATCATATGAGACGTATTACCTTTGAGCATATCATATTTATAATTATTCAATATCAATTTTATATTATCAAAGGTATTCTCATTTTTACTAAAAATAAGAAATTTGCCATTTGGCTTTGAATTCAATATCTTTAATAATGTATCTTCTTTGCTTAACAGCTCTTCATTATTCTCATTAAAATTATTCTCCTCAACAATAGCAGTCAATTTATCTAAACTATTAATATTTGTTCTGCAATTCGGACAATTCTTATTTGTCTTTAGCCATTTTAACAAACAACCGCCACAGAAAATGTGAGTGCATTCAATCAAAATAGGGTTCGTAATCAATTCCATACATATCGAACATGTTTTTGATGTAATACGATCCGTCAAATCTTGAATTTTTTCTTCGCAATTTTTGATATCTGCTGAAATCTTTTTTATTTTTGCTGCCTTTTCTTCATTGGATATATCCAAATTACTAATATATTCTCTTTCTTTTTCTTTGTTGTGAAGTTCTCGTTTCATTTCTCTTGATACAAGTTCTATGATGTCCTTTTCAGTCTCATGTTTTCCTCCCAATTCTCTTATTGCTCCGGAAATATCATTTGCATTAATCTTATCTAAAATAGTTTCTGATATAAAATTCTTAATTACACTAATATTATTAGGCAACTTACATACATAAAATTTTTCAACCGGTTCAGGCAATGTAAAACTCTTTTTAATAAAAACATTATTATTTTTAACTATAAAAAGATTGTTATAATCACTGTTATTAAACATCTCTTTTCCGATAATTAGAGAGTTGTTTGAAGATTGACGGATTTTATCAAACAATTTATCATAAGTTGCCGATATCATCCATAAATAATAATAATGAATGTGAATTTTAAGTTTGTTAATAATATCATGAGCTTCATCTATAATAACTCTCAACCATTTATTAATAATACAATTATAATTATCAAACAATAATTTTAATGTAGTATTTTTAATTAAAATTAAATCATAATTATTAAAAAAATTAATTATATCTTCTTCATTTGTTCCATCATATTTAGGCAAATAGGTTTTTATGAATGTGTAATTGTCAATCGCCAATATTTTTAAAGAAGTGTTCTTTTTTATCATCTCATTCCATTGAATATATACAGGACCTCTGGGAACAATCACTAAAGTTGATTTTATCACATTTTTAGGGATAAGATTATTTATCGTAGATATAGCAACATAATTATAATTCTTATTATTATAATAAGTTTCCACCAAATTTGGATTTATGTGAATTTCTTTATTTGATGCAATTAATGCTAACGCTATTAATGTTTTTCCATATCCCACAATATCACCAAATATTCCTATGTTTGTAGATAATTCTATGATATTATTATAATGCTTTAAATCATATCTAATTACTCCGTTTTTCTCCATTTCTATTGCTTTGTTTAATGCCGTTAACTGATGCGGTTTCAATTTTACATTTATCTTAGATGAAACATTACCAAATTTATTTATTTCATTTAATTCAATATCATAATAATTATTTATAATCATTTATTTATATTATAAATTTAAAAAAAGAATAACAATCTATTTCTACTATAAATTATATAAGGAATAAAAATAGAATTTTAATTATAATAATATGGAGAATACGAGCGATAATCAGAAATATTCGGTAAATAATGTTGAAGAAGTTCAAACCGTAGCTGAACCTCCTGAAGTAAAGAAGAAAATTATTTTTGGTCTTCCTGGTGATAATTTCTCATCCAAATTCCTCCTATCTTGGACTGCTACAATTAATGCTCTCTGGGAATCTAAAAAATATGATATTATCGTTAGTACCGGCGTTAGTTCCTTCGTTACCTTTGCACGTATGCAAACTCTTGGACTTGATGTAATGCGTGGAATTGGTCAAAAACCTTTTGATAATATTGAATTTGATGTTTGGGTAACTATTGATAGTGATGTAATTTTTACTCCTCAACAGGTTGTTGATCTTATCGAATCGACTGAAGTTCATCCAGTAGTTGCCGGAATGTATCGTATGAGCAATCTAACTTCATATGCAATTGTTAAGGATTGGGATACCGAATATTTTTCAAAGAATGGCACCTTTAAATTCATCACTCCTGAAGAGGTAACACAATGGAAAACTGAAACTTCTCTGAAATATATGCCTGTTAATTATACCGGTATGGGCTTTTTTGCTGTTACTCGTGATGTTCTTCGCAAGATGTCTTATCCTTATTTTAATGCGGAAATGCAAGAGATTATAACAGATGAGGGAAAGATCCTTCGTGATCTATGTTCAGAAGATGTTGCATTTTGCAAGAACATTCAAAAACTAGGCATCCCCATTGTTATTAATACTGATATACGAGTAGGACACAATAAATTAATTGTTATATAAAAATAAATGTATTATTTAATTGTTTTATTAGTTTTATTTATAATTGGCTATTATTCAATTAAATATTTGTCATTTGTTTTAATGGGAATGGTAATTTCTTTATATTTATCATTCAAATATTTATTTCCTTTTTACAATTCTATTCATAAGATTTCTATTTCTTAGAAGATTTTATTCCTCCTGTTGTTTTTTTATAGTTTTGGGCATTTCTTGAACTTGAAAATAAATCACTTAATGAAGATGATGATGATGAATTGTCAGAATAACTTCTTATAACTTGTCTTTGAGGAACAATTGAATTATCAGATACATATGATTTTACTGGTGGAACAGGTCGTGATATATAATCAGATGTAGTCATTCTCTGTGGTACAAATGGTCTATCTCCAACTACTTTTTGAACGATTGGACGATCTGAATATAATTGTCTCGGAATTTCTCGTTGAATTACCTGTTTTTCAACAACTGGGCGATTTATATAAACTGGCTTTTCAACTATTTTTTCGACTATTTTATCTCTATAAACTGGTCTATCAACTATTTTTTCAACAATCTTATCTCTATAAACAGGCTTTTCAACTATCTTCTCCATATAAACAGGCTTTTCAACTATCTTCTCCATATAAACTGGCTTTTCAATTGGCTTTTCAATTATAATTTCTCTCGGACGTGGTGGCGCAACCTCTTTTATCTTATATAATTGGTCATTCTGATTATAATCATCAATTACATGTGATCTTATAACTCTTTCTCCACTATTTCTTGAAAATAGATTATACATCAAAAAACCTAAAATTAATACAACAATAAAAATAATTATACCAATAATCACCCATTTTATTATTTTTTGCATTTTAGCTGTATCATAATCATCATCATTCTTTGTTTTTTTCTTCTTTTTCTTATTGTCATCATCATCTCTTTCTTCTCTTTCTCTGTCTGCTCTCTCTTTTTCCCATAATTTAGCACTTATTCTATCCATATCATCTCTTAATTTTTTATAATCTGTTATTTCATCATTATTTGACATTTTTTTTAAACAATTCTATTTTATCAAATGAAAAAAATATTAAAACTTATAAATAGATAATGAATTTATACACAAAAATTATAATTAATAATTGGATATCAAATGATAAATTTACAAGATATGAAAGGTTTATTTATAAAGATGATAATTTAGAAAATGCAATTGTAAAATTAGCGAAATCTATCGAAAATACAAATAGATTTTATGCTTGGAAAGGCAATATATCATTATTATTCAATTTTAATGAAATTAAATGGACTGGCTATTCTACCAATCCTCTTGAAGCAACTGATTTAAAGAGCAAACAATTAAATGACCCCGTTATTTATAATTATAATATTGGTCTTTTTCCATACAATAGCATCAATATCATTTTTGAAAAAGATTTTCCTGAATTAAAAAATAATCCTTATTATTTTACTGATAAAACATATCCTCAATTATCACAACTAACATCAAAAGAAGAGACATTAAAAGAACTTGAAGTGATTGACACTAAGCCAATTATAGATACTACTATAAATATTCAGAAATATGAATTGAGTTCAAAATTAACCAAATTTTATGAATTGGTAGAATTATTTGAAAAACTTAATACAAATGAAACAATCCAATTTATTCAATGGATTAATGATACCTATAAAATTATTTACAAATTACATAAATATAATAAACTTACTCGGGAAAAATTCATTAATTGGACTGATATAAAGAAAATATCTGCGATTAATTGCATAAATTGCTATTCTATTTTAACAACTGGAACTTATGCAAAATTAACAATTAATCAAGACATGTCAATTTCTTTAAATTATACCATCAATTTAAGAAAGAATATTAATTGGATTGATATCAATAATAATATGAAAGAAATTATTGATTATTGCGTTAGTTATTTAAATCATAAATTATTATTGAATGAATTAAGCATAAAAGCTACTGTTATTTTTGAAGTTGAAAATGTTAGCATTCAACATTTAAAGAAAAAAATAAGCGAATTTATTGATATCTTTGAAATCTTGAAATCAAATAAAGAGACTATCAATCTTATCTATAAAAGAGCATCCAATTATAATAAACAAGGATTTGACGCCCATCTTTATGTCAAAAATTGTTTATATTTAGGCTTAGAAGATGATGACATCATTAATCAACTTGTCATTTTAAATAATTTGACTGTTCAAGAAGCTAAACAATTATTGAAAGAAGAACAGGAAATCATTTATGAAATGGAAATACAAAATATTAAACAAGACCATTCTATAAATAAGATAAATACAATTGTTATTATAGAACCTTATAAAAATGGTTTTGCTGTCAATATCATCAATATCCCAGGAAAACAAGAACTTGAAAATATGATTTATTGGCTATCTAAAATTATATCATCTTCTGTTCAAAAAATTAAGGCTCTTCCACCCAAAAAACCTATAGTAATTGTTAAACCTTCTTCCTCTTCATCATCATCTTCAAATGAAGAAAGCAATCTAGGAAAATTATCTTTTTCATCTACATCATCATCTTCATCGTCATCATCAAAAAGTGGAGGAGCATTAGGAAAAGAAAAACACAGCTATTTTATTAATCTTCTCCAAAAAGCCGATAAAGATCTGTTTCAAAATAATTATGCTAGAACAAAATGCCAAGCTGTCAATCAACCTATCGTATTTACACAAGATTATAAAAAAGTTTTAGAAAAAGATGGAAATTATCATTTTGATAATGATATCGTTTATGGAAGTTCTCCCAATATTAAGAATGTTTATGCTTGCCCTCGTCGTTGGTGTCCTCAATCTAAAATACCATTAGATCCTAATAACCCATCTGCAAAATGCCCCATTGATAATGAAGAACCCATGGAAATGTATTTTGATAATGATCCCAAAAAAGAAAGATTTGTAAAATTGATTAAACCTGATGAAAATAATGTTTGTGTTCCTTGCTGTTTTAAAAAACCACCCAAACAAGAAGAATTGAATAAATGCAAATATTATAATGATAATAAAGCTCCTGAAATTGCTATAAATAAAGATGAAAATTATCTTGTCAACACAAGTCCAATTGAAGTTGGACGATATGGAGCCATTCCACAATCCCTTCACGAACTCTTATTTCCAACTGTTAAATTTGCCTTATGTTCTAAGATGTTGAATAAAAATGATAAATGTCTAGTTAGAAAAGGTATTCTTCATAAAACTACAAAGAAAATTAAAAATGCCCAAGCAGACAGCATTATAAATGCTATTGCTCATGGATTAAATTTTGCATCCAAAGATAATTTTATTAATGATATAATTAAAAAACTGGATTTGATAACATTTTTAAGCTTAGAGAATGGCAATGTTTGCAAAGCTTTTATTGACAGATTACCCATCATACCTGAAAATAATAAAGATATGATTATTGAATTAAAACAACATCTCATAAAATTCAATCTAAATTCAAAAATAAGTAATTTAAATAAAGTTAATTATAAATTATCAAGATTGCTAAGCATTTTTAACAGTTATAAGAAGTTTATTGAATATTTAAGGTCCAATGATTTCCCAACTGGAAAATCCCCATATTTCTTATATTCTCTAGTTAGCATCATTTATAATGTCCTTTTGGTTATTTGGGAAAAACAAGGAGAAACAACATCATTATTATGCCCATATTATACAAGCTTTGAAGATTTGATTGCTTCTATGGAATTAAATAATGAAGTTTTGATGTTGATGAAAGAAAAGAATTATTATGAACCAGTAGAATTGAAATTAAAAGGAAGTGACGGAGAAAAATTAATAAATTTGAATGAATACAAACATATCAAACAATTATTCAAAGAATGCAATTTATTAAAGAATTCTTATAATGAAAATTATTCAATTTTCAATAATATCTATTCCCTTCATACTTGGATAAAAACTAGCAATCTAAGAATTAAAGATAAATTCGTTATTTCAACTGTTGTTATTAATAACGATTTATCAATAACCCATTTTATAACTGAAGAAGGCTTTTTTATTATTAGTGATAAAATCAGCGTTAGTTTTTTAAATCGTATTATTATCGATTTAGAAATAAAAGAAATATTATTTTATGATGATATTATCGGCAATACAACAGATATTAATCTTATGATAAATGACTATAAAACTTTTACTGATAAATGCAAAGCATTGAATTTAAAATTTGAATTTGGCGATTTGACAAATACCACAACAACAGAATATTATTATAATCTAGTTGTGAAAAAACTACCATTGACAAATGATATCATTCATTCTCAAATTATTGATGATTTATATAAATATCAATTGACTAATCATAATAAAAATAAGAAATGGTATCAACTACAATTAATGATCTATTTAAGAATATTAAATCTTTCAAATGAGAAATTTAATTCTTTCCTTTCTATGAATACTGAAACAAGAATAAAAACATTATTTAAAGAACTTAATTTAGAGAAAAATCCAGAAAAAGCAAAATTAAGAATAATATTAGAAGAAATACCATTCATTTCAAAAAAACATATCAAGAAATTTTTGAATGATTTTATTATCTATTATAAATATGATTTCTTAAATCCTCTCATAAAAGAGACAAAAACACAATTTCTATTTTCTCAAGTTGCCATTCAATCCGAAATTCCACCAAAGCTATTAATTTATCATCCATCAACTCCTAATACAGTTTTTAATAGTCCTGAAGTAAAAGATTATGTTTATAATAATCAAGAAAAAATTGAAGAAGAACCATTGCCAAGTCTATTTACAGGAACTCTTGAAAAATTGAACAGTAAATGGATTATGCATAAGAAATCAAAATGGAGTAACATGCTTTACATAAAATCAGATAATTATACCAGAAATTCATTAAAAGATTTATATATATGGTTTGCAACATTATTAAATATAAAAACTTCATATGCAGATTTAGAATTGGCTGCCTTAAATAGTATTCAAACTATTTTTAGTGCAAAAAATAACGACATCATAAAACCATTATTAAAAGAATTGTTTGATGATCCTTATTTTAATAATCTTATGACTAAAGTTATTGGAAAGAAATTTACAAATTATAATATTTTTTGGGATAAATATTATTTTAATAATACTATTCAAGAAAATAAAGATTTATTAAAATCAATCCTTTCTTCTATGAATGAACCATTATTTCCAAATGATTATTATATTATAGCAATGTGCAAGATTTTGAATATTAATATTATTACAATCCATCGCAGCAAATATGGAGCCAATAACAAAGAAGAACAGATTGTGAGAGGTGATATCGAAGATCTTCTATTATCATCTACCTTTTATAATGCACCAACTGCAAATTTCTTAAATCGTCCATTATTGATTTTATATAAATATACAAATGCAAATCACATTGTCTATAATGTTATTGTAGATAGCAGTATTACTCCAATAGGCGAGAAATCTATTTATATGCGAATTTTAGATGTTCCATTGGCTATAAGATATTTGATTGATGAACACTTAAAAAATAAAGAATAATAATAATATTATGGAAAATATAGAATTGAGAATTGCAAGTAAATTGATGGAAACTTTAGAATCCAAAATTGCCAACAAGATTGATATGAATATTATGGAATTTATTACGCTTATTATGGAAGAAGTAGAATTTGATAGAAGTCTGAAAAAAGGATGCGATAAAAAAGAAAAAGTTATTGATATTATTAATGAATTTTTGACAAATGACAATAATATTTTTATTAAAAATAATAATGTAGCTATTATTAATAATCTTGCCAATCTCAATAGTAATAATATGATTTCTGATATTATCGAAAATATTATCAAATGTTCTTCCGGTGCAGTAAAAATAAATAATGCTATTAAATCAAGTTGCTTTTGTTTTTAATAAAAAAAAGTAGTAAAATATTAGTAAATAAAAATAAATTTGATTATGTTCTTTTTTTATTTAAATCATATCATCAAATATGATTGTCAAGATGTCAAAAGAAACGATTATTCGCCTTCTTGAAAATGAAGAAATGATTGAATATTCAGTTGTTGAAATGCCTTTCAAGGAGTTTCTTATTAACATCGAAACGCCTACAATAAAAAAAATGTCGTTTATCACTGATAGTTGGGAGGAGATAGTTGAAGCTATTTCATAATCTTAATTTGAGGTGTATCAATCACATAACACTTGTCAATTTCATTTTTTGGCATTTGAAATGATAGATTTTCTTCTAAACATTCAATTTCTTCTTCATCCTCTTCATCAATCTCATCTAAATTATATTTATTTTCTTTTGTTTCTTTGACGGATTTTAATAATTCCATCATATGTTCTTCATCTAAAATAATATCGAAATTTCCTGAACCACAATTTGGCACCTTTCCTAACATAACCTGAGGAGATACACCACTTGTATTATCATATTCTGAAAAGATACTTGCATTGATAAGCATATCAACACTTTCTTCGAAAGATGACTTGCTCAACGCACTACTGGCATTTCTATTAATTCCATGTCTGTCAATAGACATCAAATTTCCTCTAAATGTCATAGTATCTATTAACAATGACAGATGACGATAATTCATTGATCCTTCTCCAGTTACATTAACCAATTCATGATATAATGCATTTCTGGCTGCTTCTACTCCTAAAACTGTATAAATTTCTCTAATATCATTTGAAATTGTTCTTGTTGCATCGATATTTGGATTTGATAATATTTCTGCTAAATTTGTTCCATCTGTATCTAAAACCCATTCTACAACCTTTTCAAATTTCTCTTCTTCTGAATTATAAATATCATATTTTGTTTTATTTAAAGATACTTTGTTAATACCCTTAATTCCTTTTAACAATACTTGATAAACGATGTTATGCTCCATTGCTTTAATTGCAGCAATCTCATCTTTACTATCAATATCTTTTAATGCATAGTCTGATAATTTAATTCTGAATATGCATTCATCAGCATTGTCATCACTATAAACACAATCAATATATTTATTATAAGCCTTGTTAAGTTTTGTATAAATATCAATCATTCTTAAACCATATGCATTCATCTTATCTTTATTAAATTTCATTCTCAATACCCATGGCGAGTCGCTACGACACTTATTAGCATTCATATCTAACACTGAAAATTTCTTATAAACTTCTAACAACCCTTTATCATTTTCAATAGTTGTTTCCAATTTTCCAGCATCCCAGAAAATTTCACTGAATTCTAAGATATTAGATAATGTCGTAATTTCAATTGAATTCTTAATTGTCATTGCTATGTTCTTAGCATGTTCCAATCTATCATCATTATAAGCAATGCCATCTTCTGCCATAATTGGATTTTTGACAGAAGCCACATCAGGTTTCATATATATAATTAAAGTTGGGGTTTTTGTCTTTTTAGTTGCACTCAAAATTTCTTTCAATCGAGGAACACCGCTAGTAGCTTTCACTGCTGCTGCAGTTCCAGAAACATGAAATGAATCTAATGTCATCTGTGTTCCCATTTCTCCAATAGTTTGTGCTGCTATAATTCCAACCATTTCAGATGGTTGCGCAATTGCTTCCTTAAAATATTCATAAATTTGACTAACAACCCAATCAAACATTGCTTTAGTAAAATGTTGTTCAATTATTAGCTTCTTTGGCGATAAATAAAGTCGCAATAAGATATGAAAATATATCATTCCTTGTTCAATATCTTTGATATACAAATCATTAATCATCTCTTCAATTTTATCTAAAACATAATCCGGACTTAAATCAGATAATGTGCCTTTAATTCCAGTTGTGTCTCTTCTTTTAATGCAAGTTGTAATAATACGATTAAATGGAATTGGATATTTAATCAAACTACCTTTCTTATTTTTATTAACTTTATTGATAATAAAATGCTTATCATCTACAAGTAATTTAAAATGTTCTAAACATCTGTCATAAGTAGTTTTATTAATGGTTTTAAATACTTCTGGCGTTACATAGATATTCAAATTATCTTCTCCAGTTAGATTGTATTTATGTTCCATTTCTAACATCTTCATTTCAATTGTTGGCAATATCTGATTTTCAATTTTACATCCATCCATTCCATCCTCTCCATATATAAATTGAATAATTAGACCATTTGCATTTCTCACTGTATTATCATAATTAATTTTAGCATCCTCCATGGCTTTCACCAATCTTCTTTGAATATATCCTGTTTCACTAGTTTTAACAGCAGTATCAATCAACCCTTCACGACCTCCCATAGCATGGAAGAACACTTCTTGAGGAGATAAACCGCTTATGAAACTATTTTCAACAAATCCACGAGCTTCAGGACCATCATCATATTTAGTAAAATGAGGTAATGTTCTATCAGTATAACCATAAGCAATACGGCGACCATCTACATTTTGCTGTCCAACACATGCCATAATTTGCGCAATATTCGTTTCCTTTCCTTTTGAACCAGACTTGACCATATTAAACATGCGATTTGTTCTCTCATCAATTTTAGCTAAACTGATTGTAGCAACCTCATTTGTAGTTTGATTGAGAATTCCAATAATCTCTCTTTCCAGAAATTCTTCATTTGAAAAGATTGAATTATTTTCAATTTCTCCCTTTCTCATATCTTCCAATTTCTTATAAGCACTGGCTTTCATCTCCTTAATCTTATTATTCAACTCTAAGTCTGTAGAAGTATCAGTTACCAAATCACTAATTCCAATACTGAAACCAGAAGTTAATAGCCATCTGCAAATTAAACGCTGAGTATTATCTAAAAACTTCTTAATTTCTACAGGACCATAATCATGATAAATAACAGGAATTAATCCATTCGTAATATTGTGAAATACAGATTTATCTAATGTTCCTGAAATTAGCTTACTATTATTAATAATAACTTTCTCATCTTTCTTATTCTTCATTTCAATGAAAAGTGAAGGTGGCATAATTTCTGAAAACATATCCCTTCCAGTATATGTCTTCGATTTTGGCAATTTTCCTTTGAAATAACTATTGCACATTTGCAGATTTGCCATCTGCTTATCAGCCACAACAACATAATCTTTTGAAGCTCTAAAAGAGCCTACAAGAGTATCTTGCACAACTTCAATACTTGGCTTGCCATCTCTTGGAGCTAAGATGAGATAAGGAACAGCCGCCAAATCTTTTAATTCACTCATAGTCTGAATATTTTGAGGACAATGTAAATTCATTTCATCACCATCAAAATCTGCATTATAAGGTGGTGTATCTAATACATTTAATCGAAATGTTTGATAAGGCATAATAATTACTTTATGGCACATCATACTCATCTTATGAAGTGATGGTTGGCGATTGAATAACACATAATCACCATCATTTAAATGACGATGAACGATATCTCCATATCTCAATTCACTTGCAATTTTATTTAAATCAGCATATTTCAAATTTACCGGTCCTACTTCATTAAATTTCTTTACATATTTAGCACCAGGCCACTTATTTGAACCATTTAAAATTAACTTTCTCATTTCTTGAATATTATATTCATTTACAACTTCTTGAAATGTGATATTAAGTGCTACTTTAATTGGAACACCCAATTCATCAATACTAATATACGGATCAGGAGTAATTACAGAACGAGCGGACTGATCAACACGCTTTCCATTTAAATTACCACGAATTCTTCCTTCTTTTTTCTTCATTCTATCACAAACAGAACGAAGACGACGTCCATTTCTTTGCTGAGATGGTGCCAATCCTGGAATTTGATTATCAATGAATGTGAAAACATGATATTGAAGAACCATTGTAATTAATTTAATCGTTTCTTCACTAGAACCTTTTGTAATTTTATCGAAAATATTATTATTTGTTTTGATAATATCACTTAGTTTATGAGTTAAATCATCCTCTCTACGCTGTCCATTCTCTTCAATAATACTAGGACGAACGGCAGGAGGAGGAACAGGAAGAACAGTACAGATCATCCATTCAGGTCTATTCCATTTCGGATTAAATCCCATCAATTCCATATCTTCATCTGTAATTCTCTTAAAAATTCTCAATACATCTTCTGCTGTAAATTCTTGTTGCAATGATGTCTCTTTCGATTTGTCTTTCCATTCTGCAATAATTTTCATTGAAGCTTCTTTATTATATCTATCAGGTTGCTTACTTCCACATCCAATATGTTTATCATCTCCACAAACTTTAATTTTAGTTGTTGTATTACATAACTTAAAATAGGCTTCCCACCTTTTCTGATTATTCTTAATTGCCATAATTCGTGTCATCTCATTTTTCAATTCTTCAATTTGAGTATGTGGCGAAATTAATACTCTAGAACAACGGAAACAGACACATTTCAATATTTTTTTAACAATATCAAAAAACATAGCATGATATACTGGCTTTGCCAATTCGATATGTCCGAAATGACCAGGACAGAAAACATTTTTTTGTTCACAAGTTGTGCAAACCTTATTATGCTCTAATACTCCCATTCGAGGATCAAATAAACCTCCAATAATAGGATCACTTCCTGAATAAGTATCGGTCTTTGTCACTTTAACAACAGAACGCTTAATAATTTCTTCAGGTCCTAATACACTAAATTGAATTCCTTTAACTTCTTCAATAATAACTTTTTGTGAATTGTAGGATAATTCATTGTATATTGACATATCTATTTATTATATAAGTTAATTTTAAATAAATAAAATCATTTTTTTATAATTCAAAATAATTTAGATAAATTATCATAATATTGTTTTTTCATATCATTGAATTCTTTAATTATTCCTTCTTTGTATAAAAATCTTTTTGAAAATAAATTATAATTATTATTTTCATTGAAAATGACATAAATACATAAATAAATCATTGCTAAAACAATTAATGTCTTTTTAACATCTCTTATTGGTATATAAATAAGTCCAAATAAAATAATTGCCTGAATTATCTTATTTTTCAATAATTTCTTCTGAAATTCTGTTAATTCCAGATCTAAATGTCTGGCTCCTACTTGAATTAATATAACTGACAATAGCAATAAAGGGTCGAACGCTGGAGAAGGAGGAATAATCATTATATTTAATATAACAATAAAAAAAAAATTAAAAATCAGAAATTAAATTGCTTAAACAAATTCGATGATCCAGATAATAATTGATTTCATCCTCGCTTTTAGTAGTCAAAGGAACATAATTTTGAATACAATCTAAATTAGTAGCATTAGTATTCAAACTTACAAAATTTCTAATATCAGCAAACATCTCTTTTATAATTATAATAATAAAATTATTCTTATATTTCTTTTATCGAATAAACCATTTAAAACTAAAATTTTTATTTTGTCCCGCCGTAGCATGACAACATCCAATAGCATCTCCTGCACTATATTCACGGCATTCCATACCAATACCACCTGAAACATCATTTGTAGTAGGTTTAGAGTCGCCATTTTCATTAAATGAGCATCCCCATCTAACTCTATGCGGCCAGTGAACTCTCGACTCTTCATCCGCAATTACTGGACCAACATTAAATCCGAATGAATAAAATTGATTTTGTGTAGACCATATTTTTATATTACATGGTCCTTTATTTACAACTTCTTGAATTATAGTTCCATACTCAGGTCCATTATAATCAAATAATTTAGTTAATTTAAATCTGGGCAATGTAGAATACGGTTTATTATAACCTAAAAATCTAATTATATTACTTTTATCATAAGAAGAATTCATATAATTTATCAATGAAGCTTCGTTCGAAAAAGTAGGGGTTGAATAATCAAATTGCGATTTTCCACTTCTAAAAAAATTTAATAATGTAATTGCACCACCGTCACCATTAAATTTTTTTTCATGCCAAAGCCATCCATATTTTCTTAAGCTATTTATATCATAATAATATGCTGGATCATTTTCTACACCACAATCTCTAGGATCAAACATTGCTAAACATTCTCTCGCATTAAATGTATTAAAAATATTATATTTTGCATCCAGTTCTGTTTCCATAAATTGCCCATTTGGTTCAAAATCATAATCAGATCGTGAAGATGGTAATAAAATTGTTGGAGTTGTCCAATGTAAAGATTTATAATTAAATGTTTTATTATTATATTTACTTCCTTTCATTGCTAACATCCATCCACCACCCTTACAATTTTCATCTAATATACAATATATATATTCTGCATTTTCAGTATTTAGTGGTTTAATCCAATAACGTCCATTCTTTTTTATGCAAAAATTTCTCATAATATCACTAGCTGAATTGGCTGCTTTATCACTAGACGAGCCATCAAAGATTGTCATAAATGATCTATCAATATTAATATTTTTGGAAGTATCATTCACATAAAGATTTAATATATTTGAAACCATTACAAGCTCATTATCGCTTAATAATTGATCCCATATTATCATATATGCAAATCCAAATTCAGAACTATTATCTTTATTACTACCAATAGAATTTATAACCAATTTATTATTTTGACCCGCATTTCCTAAAAAAATATTTCCACGTTTTTCATTATTGATAATTATTGTTTTATTAACATTTATTCCACTTGATTTGATACAAGTAATAACCCAATCTGTTGAACTTTTTGATTTAAATTCGGACGAGGCTTCAGTTGTATGGATTAACCCATTTTTAGTTACTATACCTCTATTAAATCCTGCATGTCCAATATTAATTTTAGGACTATTTAATGATTTTAATACTTCGAATTTATTCACACTTGAATTTTCATATTTAGTTATTGCACATATAGTATAAATTGGTGGCATACTACCATCAGGAAATTCAATAGAAGTATTTACATTTCCTTTTACATAATAAATTCCGTCTTTTTCAATTGTAGATGGACCTCTAATTATTGCATTTTTACATCCTCCTTTTAATTGTTCAATTAAAACAGTTGTATTATTTTGATATAAACTATTTGCATCATATATACCCCACGGAACTCTCAATTTTGTTAATAAATTTAGATTTTGTGTAATTCCGCTTAATGAATATAATTCACCCGATTCTTCTTCATCTTCCTCGTATATTGCATTAAAAATATTTAATCCCGGAATATCTATTTGTTCATTTTTATTATCTGATATTATTTCTAAAGTTTCTGAATTGGTATTTAAACTTGTATCATCACTACTTCCATCATTAATTATAGGAGTTTTGAAATAAAATTTGATAGAAGCTATATCAATTACTGTTAAATTTGATACCAGTAATATTAAATTTGCTTTTTCCATTGTAAATTTTGAATAAACTTGAAATGTTATCATTTGATTAGTTCCCCGATTTAATCGATTTATTGGTATTCTTATTAATGTTGATAATGAAATTTTATTACCAATAGAAGAACTGTCAAATGATAATATATTGAAATAACTTTGTTCATATCCACCATTATTTCCAAAAGTTATTTCAATTTTTGTAAAAATATTTTTTTTTATTTCATCTGGAAAATTAAAAAAGATATAATTATATTTATATTTATCCAAAAATCCATTGTCTTTTAATGATACGGGTGAAGGATTGCTCGATTTTATTGTTGCCAATAAACTTCTATTAGATGTATATGCACTGCCTACGTTAAATACAAATGAACTAAAAACCGCATATATTGAATCTGAGTTTTGCATATCAACACATTCATATATATAAACAGGTAGCCCGTATAATACTATTTTTTTATTAACAGTAACAATATTATTTACATAAGAAACCAACTCAAATTTATTAATATCTGAATTATTTGGAGTTAATTGAAATTGAATTTCTTTGTCACTATAATTTACAAATCTTTCTATTTTATTATTATTGATAGTCAATAACACAAAAAAAACTATTAATATTATTAATATTATCACAAAAATGATGATAATCATTCTCAATTTAATATATCTAAATATTATTATCCCAAATAATCTTCAATAATATAAGATACATTCAAATTCGCATATCTTGAAACAATCGATAAATAATTAAAATTATTTGCAATTCGCACTAGTGATATCAATCCTGGAAGTATATTTGTTAGGGATAAATTTTCAGGTGTTCCTGTTGCTACTATATTTACAGTCCCATTTTGATTATTAACTATTTCATTTGCTTCAAATTCTTGGACTACATTTGCAGGTAATGATTGATAATCTGACATAAATACATCATAATTCAATACATTAAAATTACCATTAATATTACCTCTTGGATTTTCAAATACACCATCAGTAGAATAACATTTAATATTAAATATTCGATGATTAACAGTTCCATTTGGATTTACATTTGCTATCTTTTTTGTCACAAGTCTCAAATCTATATCATATTTGTAATAAGTAGCACCATTAAATTCAAATGGTGTTGAAGTTATTGTTGAATTGTATCCGAATTTTTTCTTCAAATTAAAATTATTTACAGACAAATTACTCAAATTATTTAATTTAACATAAATATCAGATAAATTACTGCTATTTTCTTTAACAATTCCAGTTGTTTCAAGAGTTCCTCGAATTATTGCATTTCCATTTACATCCAATTTAGTTGCTCCATTATTTGTAGTTCCTATGCCAACATTTCCTAATGAAGAAATTCTCATAATTTCATTTGCATTCAAACCATCTCTATAAAATATAAAATTTCCAACTGCTGTTCCATAAAATTCAATATTTCCTTGATCAGCTTCGCCAGAATTATAATTTAAGCCTTTGATTATAATTCTGGTATTTGAAGAAGAATTGATAACATCATTTGTTCCAATTACTGTAAAATCAGTTGGACCATTACTTATTCTCAATTTTCCTCCATCTCCAATTTGTAAAATATTATTTGTAGTTGTTGTTCCAATTCCTAATGTTGATGATATAATTGTATTATTATTAATAGTAGTTCTGCAAGAAGCTGTTATTGAAGTTGAATTTAATGTTAAATCACCTCCTTCATGTTTTATAGTTGAATTCTTAAAAGTTACTGGACCTTCTATTCCTACTGATGAATTAATGTAAACATTAAAATTACTTTGATTTCCAGATATTTCAGTAACTCCTGATCCTATTTTTACATTTCCTTTTTGAACAATTACACCAAGATTTGAAATATTTTGACTATATAAATAATTGTTGAATTTTACAGTTCCATTCACATTTAAATTAAAAGCTTCTGAATTTGTTGTTCCAATTCCAACAATACCCGTAAAAGTATTTGCAGTAGGTAATCCTGTTTGTGTAATTGATCCCATGATAGTCGTATTTCCATTTACTGTTAATTTTTCTGTTGATATAGTATCTGTTCCTATTCCAATATTTCCAATATTATCAATTGTAACTGCATTTAATGGAGCATCTTTTGATATTAATATTTGTGGTTTCCATGTTTGCGTAGTTCTATCTCCAAAATCACCCAACATAAAATAATTTATATCATTATCATATCCAATTTTGAAATTTCTTGAAATTCCTGTTCCTATTCTTCCTGATATAATCAAATTTCCATTATTTGTAGCATATGTATTTCCAACATGAAGAGAACCTATTGGATTTGTATTTCCTATACCAACAAAACTTGAAGAATTTATTAATAATGAATTGTCAGTAGCATTTTTATTTATATAAAATTGTTTTTTCCAAGTTGTCGTATTATCTCCAATTATAAAATTAAAATCACTGTCATATCCAATCTTTGTTAAATATGAATTATTAGAAACATCTCTTTTTGCTATTGTCAAATTACCATCACTTTCATTATCAATAGAACCAATATTAACAGCATTACTTATATTAATCATATTCGAAGAATACACAGAACCATTAATTACCAATTTATAAGAATTATTAAGAATTGTTGTTCCTATTCCCAGATTTCCATCATTATTTATCTGTATCTTTTCAGATGAACCAATATTAAAATAATATCCTCCAGTTGCATGAAAATTGATACTCTTATTTCCTCCTTTTAGATGAATTTTTGTATTATTTGCATCACTATCATTATTTATCAAACCAAATATAGAATAATCATCATCAGTAGATCCTATTCTCAATTTTCCACCATTTCCAATTTGAAATAGTCCATCTGGATTTGTTATTCCTATTCCAACTTTATTATTAGATGTTAATGTTAAAATACTTGTTGACGAATTACCAGCAGATAACCATGATAAATAATTGTTAGAATTCATATCAGAATTAAAATAATAAGATGTGATAAAACCATTTGAATTATCTTTTCCAATAAAACTTTTAATTGTTTCTGTTGAATTTAGATTTGCAGAATTCCAAATTCCATAACTATCAAAAACAGAATTTATTGTTAATGTTCCTATCATGTTATTAGTAGTGCCAATTCCAACTTTTCCTATCAAATTTGTAACACCATCATTAAAAATAGAATTTGAAGTATATAAATTTGAAGTTGTAATATTTATTCCAATATTTAAATTAGATTGTGCAGAAATTGAATTTGATGAATATATACTTCCTGAAAAAATATTTGATGTTGCATTACTATCTCCATTTTGAAATGTTGAACCATTTATATTAAATTTATAAGAAGAGGTTGAATTTGTATTTATTCCTACATTTCCATTACTATCAATAATCAAAGAGTTTTGAGGTGCATTTGAACTAATATAAAATTGAGGTTTCCATAATTGAGCTCCTTTATTTCCAAAATCACCCATAATAAAATTATAATTATCATCATAGCCAAATTTAAATAATCGATCAATTTTAGAAACAACTATTCCGCCATCTGAAATATGCAATTTTTCGAGTGGTAATGTTGTCCCAATTCCTATATTCGAATTTGCATATAAATTAGATGATGTATATATATCACCATTTACATTTAATGAATATGGAGATTTATCATCAATTGTTTTTATAGAAATATTTGAATAACTATAAATATTATTTCCAGAATGTCGCCATTCTCTTTTATTTTGATAGCCTGTTAATTTTAGCTGAAAAATTTTTGCATAACTTGTCAAATAAACTTGGCGAATAATAAATCGATAACATTTATATGACTTTATATTATTTGAAACAGGAATTATAACTGATTTATAAAGTGTTTCAAATTCACTATAATTATTTTCATTAATAACAAAATCATTTAAAAGTATATCCCATTTATATGTTCTCAATGTAAATCTATCTACGCCAACATCTATGACGACATCATCATTTGTAGCAACTAAAGATATTTTTTTTGGTGAAGATGCTGTATTATTTTCTCCAATAATTTGAAATTGAGATAAAATAAAACCTTCTGAATAATATATTTGTAGCCAATCTCCTGTAATTTGAATATCATCTCCAACTATACTATAAACATAAGTGGTGATTGCCTCCGTTCCACTATATGATTTATCAATTGCATTATAATTTTCAAGAGGAGATGTCCATGGAGTATCAATTGATGTAAAAATATTACTTGTTATTTCATCATTATTATTTGGTTTTGTTGATGTTATAATATCATATGTTCCATTTCCATATGAAGAATTAGTAATAAGTCCATAATAAGATGAATTGAAAGTTATTGAAGAAGGTGGATATATATTTAAAGAAGTGAAAGATGCTTTTGCTCTATCTAGAATAGTATCATAATATGGAAGAATAGTATTTAATACATTTGATGATATATAAATATCTTGCAATAAATTATTATTTTCATAAATATTGCTTGTTGCTTTAAAAATTGTTGAAACAGTTGTTCCATTAATTGTTATTTTATTACTTGTAAAATTTGTTCCAAATCCAAATGTTGTTGCATCTGCAAGTTTAGTAATATCATAATTAAAAGGAGTTAAAGTAAGATTACTAAAATAAACAAGAAGTTGATTTTGATTTAATTTATCTGATATGCTAGCAATTAATTGAGGACTAACAGTATCAAAAATACCTATAACATCTTGCTCTAATTTATCAACTTTAGTTTTTGTGCTATAAATTCCAGATATTTCATTTAATAATGTTGTTCTATATGTGCCATTGACAAATATTGAAGATGCATAAGTATTGTCAGCAACAGATTTAAATAATAAATCTGAAGGTATTTGACTAATATTACCCCATAAAACTTGTTTAATAGCACTGCCATCATTTGTTGCCAATTTATTTGCTTTCAATTCACCATAAACATTTACTTTATTATTTAAATTATTTGTATCAGTAGAAGGACCAATATCTATTTTATATAATTCAATATCAGGATTTAATCTTATTGTATTTATAACTCTACCATTTTCAACAGGAACTTTAACCCATGTATTTGAACTCAATGCCTGCTGCAGACTTAAATAAGTTGTTGCAGCTTCTGTTTTTGATATATAAATAGTTGAAATATTATTATCATTTATAAATATTGAATCGGATACATTTAATGATCCATTAATATCAAGCCTATAATTAAAATTTGCTGTTGTTTTTCCCATTGCAATTGTTCGAACTGTTCTATTATATAAAAATGCACCTGTTTCAGGTGTTGGCGGAACATATACCCAATTATTCAAATTTCCTAAATCAGGTCTGTTTATAGTAATATTATTATAATCTAAATTTGTAATACTGGAACCAATACCAATAAAAGATGTTGCCTTCAAATTTCCACTAACATTCAATTTTTCGACATTATCACTTGTCCCAATACTAATATTACCATTTCCAAATATACATAAAGAATGTGAAGGTGCGTTTGAATTAATGTAAAATTGGGATTTCCATATTTGAGAAACACCATCGCCAAAATCTCCCATTATGAAATTAAAATTATCGTCATATCCAAATTTAAAATTTCTTATATTATTTGCATATTTTGAAATAACGATTGTTCCATCACTAGTTGTTGTTCTAGATCCTAAATGTAATGTTCCGAGCGGATCAGAATTTCCAACCCCAACTCTTGATATATTAGAAGCTAAATCAACATAAATATTATTATTTTTCAACAACCAATAATTATTTTTAATTTGTAAATAGATATTATCCAATTCAACATTATTTTTATAAACTAGCATTGAATTAATATTTCCGTTTACATCCAATTTATAATTAGGATTGGTTACTCCTATTCCCACATTATTATTAATTCTCATCAATTCAGTATTTTGATTTTTAAAAATAAAACCAGGATTAGTATTGCCATTTATTCCAAAAATTAAATTTGCATTTACATTACTTTGATAAATATTAAATTTTGTATCATCACCATTAATAATAATATTATTTAAATATGTATAACCATTATTTACAGATAAACAATAATTACTTGAAGTCCATTCGTATAACTGCGTAAATTTTACAAAAGGTTCATTTGAAGTATAACCATCAACTACTATTTTAGGAGTTATATTGGGACTAAAACTAGACATTATATTATCTACTAATAATAAAAAAGTATTATATATTATAGAATATTAATGCCAGGATTATCTGCAAATATGAATACTCTGATTGATATGAATTATTTTAATAATGCTCTTGTTATGGGTGGTGGTAATGAAATTATTACAAATAAAAAACATGTAATAACGATGCGTAGATTTATAAAAATTCTTTTAAAATTATTTAAAAAGGATTTTGACAAAAAAAATATGTATTCATATCAAAGAAGTGGCGGTGCTTCTTCTTATGTTAATGAATATGCTCATGCATACAATTTTTCTGATTTAACTTATTCTAATCCATATCCATTTCCCTTAGCAGCAGCAGTTGACAGAAGTTTTACTTAAAAAACCTCATTTATATTATTATTTTCATATGGTTTATATTTTGTGTCTTTAAGATAATAAACCTTTTTCTCCTGATATCCATATCTTTCAAGAATTTTAATCATATTTCTTGAATATTTCATAAAATCATTAATACTTTTTTCAAGTTCGTCAAATGAATTAAATCCATAATAATATTTCATTTCTACTGGTAAAATTACATAAATTCCATACATTTCTCTGACAATGGTATTTCTCAAATCAACAAAAATATCAAAATATTTATTAATGTCATATCTGCCACTTAGAATGAAAATATAAATTTTATACAATTTATCAAGATAAAAAAGAAGATTTGTGTATTTTTCAAGATCATATCTTTTTGTATATCTGATGTTCATAATAATATCAAATAATGTTTTGTCTTTTATAAAATATCTAATCTCATTTGGAAATTTTTTTAAATAATAATTATTATTGTCTGTCAAATTTTGTCTATAATTAATATCTTTATTTAACTCTAAAATCTGATTTTTTATATTTGTCTTATTTTCATTATCAAAATTTTTAATTTTATTAATATAAAAATATGAAATTATGATAATAATCATGATTGAAACTAATATGCTTAAATTTTGGCGTGATATTATAAAATAAATGAGGGACAATATTAACGCTGCAATATAATAATTATAAAACCACATTATTTATAATGTAACTCCGTCTATAAAATATATAACAAAAGATAATATTATAAAAATAATTCCAACATAAAATTGACGTTCTTTTTTTAATAAGACATTTTTCAAGTCTGTGTAAATATTTTTTGATGGATTATCAAATAACAAAACGATATCATTAATGATATCTATGATTGTTTGCATTGTATTTGTATATATTACTCCAATATTTAGATCGGTAATATCCATTTATCTTATATATAGACATTATTTATATAACGTCCATCATATCAACCGATGACATTAAACTACGACGACAGCAATATCGAATTAATCCAAGATTATCTAAAATTTCTTTAGTATGAATATCATTGAAAAATTTCAAATCTGCATCTGTCGTTTTATCATCATTTTTAGCAGCCGCTATCAATTTATTTTTTTCTTGATGATAATAATCATATTTATCTGCAATTACCTTTGAACAAGTAAAACAACGAATTGGAATAATCATATTTATAATTGCGTATATAATAATTATATCATTTTTTTTTATTTATTTATATTAAATGGAGAATTTACATGTTTTACGCTCACTTGCTTCTTTAGATGTTCGTCTTCGACAAGTCGAATTAAACCCGATTGCTGCTTCTTCAACATCAAATGTACCTTTAATAAATTTAGATGCTATCAACAATCGTTTAGAAGTAATTGAAAATCGTTTAAATAAATTAGAAACTTCTGTTCCATCCGAAGAAGTTGTTAATAGCCGTCTTGGAGCCCTTGAAGCCCGTCCAGTTGTTAATTTAGATGATGTTGTTAGCCGTCTTGCCGCTCTTGAAGCCCGCCCGGAAGTCAATTTAGATGATGCTGTTAGCCGTCTTGCTGCTGTTGAAGCCCGTCCGGAAGTCAATTTAGATGAAGTTGTTAGCCGTCTTTCTGCCCTCGAAAGCCGTCCAGATGTTACTCAACGACTATCTGCCTTAGAATTGACTATTGCTAGCTTAAACAATTCTTAAAGATTGATTTAAGAATATGAAATTATTATTTTTATATAATGATAAATATATATGTTATTAAATCCGAACATCTTCAAAATAGATGGAAATCAATTGATATTACCGTAAATAAAATTGGAAATCTTATTCAATTGCAAAAAATGAAATATTCCGTTATTAATATAACTTCTCCAACGGTTGAAGAAATTGAAAAAAATATTGCTGATTATAATAATCAAATCAATTTAACCGAAGAAGTTGAAGATGAAGATTTTAAGAAATTACAATCAAAATTTAATTTGGCTCAACTATCAAATTTATTGAAACATAAAAAGGCATATGATCTAATTAAAAAATCAAATAATAAACATAATTTAATACTCGAAGACGATGTTCTATTGCCTGAAGAACATTACGATAATTTCAGCAACTGTTTGAAAATATTAAATAACATTGAATATGATATTTTATTTACATGTGTTTCTAATAATAATGAAAATGCAAAGAAACTTAATATTGAATTATCTACAGTTCATTTCAAAGTTTTGCCAACAAAAAGTTCCTATTTTTTAACATCTGAAATGGCATCAAAATTACATGACTATTTAACAATTATAAGATTTACAATAAAACCAAGTTTGGCAAAATATGTATATGAAAATAGAAATAATTTGCAATCATATATTTTAAATAAACATACTTTTGTCGAAGGTTCAAAAATGGGCGTATTTTCTTCTGTAGTAAATCCATCAAATATTCAAATTCAAAATAATAATTTTATACAAATGATTGAAATGTATAATACTTATGATAATGATAATTCTGTTTTTGATAAAGCGCTTGACCATTTCAATAAAAATGGAAAAGGAAACCCCGAATTTTTACATTTAATGGGATTGTTATATTACAAAAAGAATGATTATAATAAAGCAGTGGAATATATCAGGGATGCAGTATTCCATTTCAAAAAAAAAGAGGGATATATCCCACAATTCAATGAGATCTTAAATAATTGTATTAATATGTATAAGTTTTGTCAAGATGATATAAAAGAATGTTTTACGAAATCAAGTATTTATGCTTCTTAATTGTAGTAGTTTTTGTTTTTTAATCATCTTCATGTGTAAATATTGTGGATGAAAATAGACAGTATTATTAATTGCCTCATAATTCTCAAGAATATGACGAATATCTATTTTTTTATCAGTAATATAATTTTTGTAAATAACTGATAAATATATGAATTCTATAGTATCCGCATAATCCTTCAAACATGTTTCATATAATTGTTTTCCGCCAATTACAAAAACTTTATTGACCTCAATCTTTCTTTCACAATACTCAAAAGCATCTTTCAAATTTTTGAAATTTAATTCATAGTCTGTAGAAGAACTATTCCCAATAACAATATTAATTCTATTTTTCAATGGCTTATAATTCAACGATTCCCATGTTCGTCTTCCCATAATAACTGCATTTTTTTTATAATTGCTTGTTCCCGCTGTGGTAATTTGTCTGAATAATTCCATTTCACTTTTTATATCCCATGGAATGTTATTTTCATATCCGATACCTCCATCTAAGGTACATGCCAAAATAATAGAATATAACATTAATAATTAATATTAATATATTTTTATATCAATCTTTATAAATCGATCATATATTTAACAGCACTCAAATCTAAATCTCGAATTCTCACAAATTCATATTTCTCATTTGGCAATGGTCTTTTAATGATAAACGGGATCTTTCCCTGTTTTAGCTCCTCTAATGCTATTTTCCTTAAATCCATATTAGATTTAATATTTTTCTCAACATCAACAAATGGCGGATGTCCTTGTGATAATTGGACAGTTCTTTGACTAATGACCAAATTAAATTCATATTTTGTCATAATCAATTTACTAACCTTTTTATTTTCTAATGATGAAAACACTTTTACACAATCATCAAACGGTATTTTATGTTCAGCCATAATAATGTTTTTTAATTGTTTCTCTTATATAATTATAATCATTTTTTATTTTCTCTCCAAGTAAAACCACACGTATCGCAAACATAGAAATATTTCATATGAGACGGATGATATTTGATTGGAATAATTTGTCGTTTTTCATCTGGAATATCACATTTCGTACATTTAATTGTTTCATCCTTAATTCTTCTTAAAGTTGGATCAAATCTTAAATAATTATTCACATGTTGATTATATAAAAGTTCGTCTTCGGTGTAGATTGTCTCTGAAATCTTTATTGCGGTTGAACTGTCTTCGTCTTTCTCAAATGAACAATGCTTACAATAATAAACAAGCTTTTTTTCATTATTACTTTTAATATATTTCATATTATTGCATACTTCACAAAAATTCATTTTCTTTCTGATTGTTATTTAATTATTATTATCATTTTTTTTATATTAAGATTTGACATAATAGATTTTCAATAAATATAGGTTCCCTGCCTTTATTTGAAACACTTAATAAATAGTCTATTTCGGCTCCTATTTTAATTATTTCAAGTTTCTTATTATTATCATTCGTTATTTTCAATAAATCCAAGATAATATCAACGATACTTAAATTAAATTGGGATAATTTATATGCAAACTGTCTAATTTCTGTCAAATCATATTTTGAATTGATGAAATCATAAATAGGCGGATAATTGAATTTACAAAATTCTTCTGTTATTAATAATGGCTCATTTATATAAACCTGCAATAAGAAAATATTGAAAATAATATTTCTTGTATTTATCTTTATTTTATTTTGATAATTGAAATAATAATTAAAGATTGCCTCAATTTCATTAAAAGTGAATAATCGTATTCGTATTAATGAAAAGCGGCTTTTAATGGGTGATTCGATCTTTGCTATTTTATTTGTGCTACAGATGAAATAAACATTATTATAATATCTTTCTAAGATTATTCGAAATGCATATGCATATTCCTCCAATTTATCAATATTTTTAATTACAATCAAATGTTTATTATTTATCATTGGTCGGTTTTTAATTATAAATAAAATCATATCCGTTAGGAATGTATAGTCATTTGGCATATTTGGATTATTCAAATCAATCTCTAAGAAATATTGATTTTCATAATAGATAATGTTCTTGTTCCATATCAATTCTTTTTTATTTAAATTGATAATACCAAACCTCAATTTAATTATTTCATCTATAAATAAATCTATTGGAAATCCGACATAAGAAAATAATAAAAGATTGTGATCCATTTTTGCATAAGCATTCAAAATAATATTAAATTCATCTATGTTTGCTATAATATTTTTAAAATTATTCTTAAAAGTATTCCATAAGGACATATTATAATTATAATAATGTGTATTTATTATATAGAAAATGAACTTGAAAAATAAATTAAATGTTATTACGAATATTGCAATTATAATAACATTCATTTTTACTCTTGTTCTTATTGTTGATGAAATTTATAATATAGGAATGTTTGCAATCAATTATACTTACAATTATAATTATGGCACATTCCATTCAAATTTTAATAACATACAAACTATTGAATATGAAACAAATAGATATAATGTCTATAATAAAACCGATTTTTTATATAAAGACATTTTTAATAAGTCTTATTTCAATTTTTTGATGAAGGTGGCAATAACATTTATAACAGTTCTTTTTGCTATTGCTTATGGAATATATTATTATGAAAAATTTATAACTGATATGCCTCTTCAATGTAATTTTGAAAATGCAGATACATTTCTCAAAAAAGCTCTGAAATGTATTTGTGATAAATGTCATGAAATGATCCCCAATTGCACATCCAATTATTTTATTTCATTTATATTAATAATTGTAATTCCAATATCTTATTTAATTAAAAGTTTGTCAAATAATATTGATTTTACGCCAACAACAGAAAGCACATTATTTGGATTAATTTATATTATTATGTTTGCATTTTTATTATTAAAATATACATATGAACTCTATTCAAATACTCCAAGTGACAAAATAAAAATTATTATAAGTTATTTAACTGCAACTATTGTTTTAATCCTGTCAGGACATATTTATAAACACATTTATAAAAAATATACGGACAATCCATTATTAAATTCTGAAAAAAATATAACTGTTTTTAATGATATTTATAAACAAGCACCTCCTATAAAACCATCATATCCTGTAAAACCATCCATTTTGAGCGAATTTTCATATGATCCTAAAAATACTTCTGCTGAATATAAAAGAAGAAAAGAGATTGTTGATAATTATTATAGTGCTGTTAAAAGCTATGATGCAGACTTACTTTATTACAATCAACGATATGAAAATTATAAGAAATCTATAACAAATGATTTAGGAGAAAAAATAAATATTGTAAATGTCTTTTTAAATATAACCGGATTGAATAATTATATTCATCTTATTGTTATTGGTTTTATTATATTCTTTGCTGTTTTCTATTATTATTTTTATAAAGATGAAATGATATATATGTGCATGATTTACATGATATCTATTTTAATAATAATGACAATTATGAACGGAGTTCAATATTATAATACTTATCTTAATAAATACATTATTTATGAACCAACCGCCCATTATAAAAGTGATATTGCAACTGTAAATACAAAATTAAATTTATTACTTGATCCATCAAATGGTGAAGGGTTTTATAATTATTTAACAAATACAAAGGATGTTTCTGAAGATATTGACACCGATAAATATACAATAAATGAAAAACATATAACTTCGATTATTCGAAATTTAATATCTGATGAAATAATTAATAATATTGATACAGATGATGATAAAAATCAATTAAAAATGATTAGTAATAAATTGACAACATTAATTATTGCTGATAATAATGATATTCCAAATGAAAAATATGAAATTTATGTTAAACAATCAGCAACTTCTTCAACTTTTAATGATGACTTTATAAATATAATTACAAAAATACAAAGAATTAATTTTTACAGATATCCAATAACAAGTTTATATTTAAAATATAATAATAATATTAAATTTCAAATAACACCAAATTATTTGAAATTACATAATGCATACATATACTGCAAATCATATCAATTATTAAAATTACTTGAAAAATTAGAACAACTAAATTATAGATTTATACGTAAATTAAAAGAAAAATATTATACAACAATATATGATATTCAAAATAATTATTTTACAAATACAATTAATGATGATACTTTAACAAATATTAATAATAATATTAATGCAATAAAATATGCACCAACAGAAAAAGAAATATCATTTAATAATTTATCACAACAATTTGATTATTTTATTAAAACAGACTTTAATACAATTACACCCGCAAATTATAATGGATCTACAAGCGAAAACATTACTTTACTTAAAATTGCTGTTACAAATGATAAAATGGTGTATGACACTACAAATAAAATTTTTACAACCACTTCTCCGATTAACATTATTAATAAAATAGCAGTTGCTCCAATTCCTGAAAATAGCTTGTTTAAAAACGAATTTTTGTATGATGCTATAAATGGCTTTAAATTGCCACATAAAATAACAGATAATATGAACAATGAATATTATATAACATCAACTGCATTGAGAGCATCTAGTATAATTATTAAAATTACTAATAATGTTTCAAATGAAATTACTGTAAAACAAAAATATGAGCAATCAAATCAAATGAATGTATCATATAAGTATAATACAACTAATAAATTTTTTATACATACTGATATTGCTGATACTACTCCCATAATAATAAAAGAATATCCATTCCTTTTAAATTATAGTAATAATGATATTGATAATGATAAAAATATATTAATAAATATTGTTTTGAGAACGTTTGAATTTAATCTTACTCGTATTATTAGTAGTTTTGAAAATACTAGTTTATGTGGAGTTTTTAATAGTTCTGATTGCCCAAATTCAGCAATAAAATCAGCTGATAGATTTGCACCTGCTAATTATGCATCTTTATTTACATTATTTACATCAAGTACTAATACTATCTTATCTTATAAATCCACTGGACATTATTTAAATGCTATAACCACCACACCACCAAATTATATGCCATTTATAATATTATTATATAACATCTATAATTATGATGAAAATAGAATAATTAATATTATAGAATATTGTGTGTATTCTTATTATTATGCAGATAATACAAAAATTGATGATTATAGCGATGATAATTTAATTGCAAATTTGAATTCTATTAAATATAAAATCAATAAATCAAATGACAGTCATATGATAACTAAATATCTTAAAAATGTTTATATTATAAAATTTATAGTAAAATTATATTCTATTTTTATTAAAACAATTAAATATCGATTAGAACAACCATCATTTGACGACGGCTTATGTATGCCAAATAATGCAACCAAATATCAAATAGAAACAAAATTATTTGAGGTTATCACTAAATATTTTGATATAAGTGGAATAAATGTAACAGCTAAAAGCGGCGACATCTTAACACAATCTAAAAAAGATATAATTAATCAAATTAGCAAAAATTGCATGTATTTCTTTAATATTTGTATTTATTTATTAAACTCAAATATGGATAAGACCACTGATTTATCTCTTGCAGGAATTATGAATTCAATTATTTCTAATTATAAATTTTATAATCCTGATGATCTTGATGAAATTAATTTAGAAAATTTGAAAAAAGAGGTTTCAATCAATTGTAATTATTATAATAAATATAATCAAGTTGATAAAAAACAATTATCAATAATGAAAATGAATGCTGATATTGTTTCATTTAATTTTCCTGTTTTGGCTGTTATTTTTTTGATCTTCTTAGGAGAACCGTTATTTATAAAATCTTAATATATAATTAATATGAATACAGATACAAATTGCAAAGACAATACGATTAGTCATTTTTTTATAGGTGATAAAGAAGATATTAGACAATTATCAATTTTAAAATATTTTGATACAAATTATATTCCTTTAAATAATATTTTATTGAGTTATTATCCAACATTGAGTTCAAAATCTGATGATGATAATTTCATTGCCAATCTTAATAATTTAAATGATACAAAAAAAGTTTATAATACTTATAATATTTATCCAATTTTTATTTCTGTTCTTATTATTATTATTGCAATTTTAGTAATATTATTGAGAGTATTATTTATTTATTATTATCATATATACATAAATATATTAGCAGGAGTTATATTAATTTTAATAATAGTTGGCAGTATATGGTTTATATACATAAATAATGAAACATTATAATAGAATGGCAGAATTATTATTTGGTTTTAGAGATTTGGCAAACATTAGAAATCCAAGTACCCCTATTTTTAATTTAAGTACATTGATTATTCCGGATTCCGTTGTTAGAAAATTTAACCCTAAACGATTTAATTTTTACATCAAATTTATTAATGGTCTAAAAGATCCCGAAAGATTGCATAAATTTTTATATACTCTAAATGATGCTAAAGTTTATAATGAAGAAATGCAAGAAAAGATTGCAAAGATTGCAAAAGGACTTCAATTAATTTCAGATAAAGATAGAGTAAAAGTTGTTGATAATCTAAAACAATTTTTAGATAGTGATAAATATGAAAAATTATTTAACATAATTAAAAATTATCAAAATCAAAGAAAAATAACTGGTGGTATTAAATATGCTGATGTAACTGAAAGTAATGAAACTTATAAAATTAATAAACCACTTGCACCCATGAAATTATTTTTAGATCAAATTAATAAAGTTGCACCACTACTTTATACAAAACCTAAAACAAATATTGATGAAGTTGTTGAAAAAGATACCAAAAATTCTACTAAAGAGGAAAAAAAGATTGATGCAATAGACGTTAATAAAGTTAAAGGAATATATCAAACATTTCAAAAAGTTCCAAGAATTAGCCCAGATAGAGTGGAGATAAATATGACGGATAGAGGAATATTTATAGGAGTTACATTGGCTATTCGCATGATTGCATTATCCCTAATTTATTGGGCATTAAATTCAAATTTAGTCAATAATTTTCAAACTGCTTTTATCTATTATTGCATTATTTATATGATCTTTTTCCTATTCGTAATTGCCCTCGTTAATGTCGTATTCTATTATCCGGTTACTGAACTATTCACAAATCTTTCATTGGCAACTCTTCCAAATCTATTATATTATTTCTATGTTCATTTTAACGGTTATAATCGCCTTATATTACATATACTAATATTATCTATTTTAATGTTAATTCCTTTTGTTTTATCGTTAGATAAAAAATTTACTGAGCAATATAATGCTAATATTAGTTTTGATTATAAAAAGAAATCAGAAATATATAATTCAATCTCGAATTTTTCATTTGTAATATGGATATTAACTAGTGTAATTGCATTAAAATTTTAATTGTTAATCTTTATTAAGATGGATGCAACAAATCGGGATATATTTATATCCGAATTTATTATACATTATTTGCAAAGTCGATATCCAAATAAATACTCCGATCAGACTATTGTAAATAAATATAAAGAATATAAAAAATTGAGAATTCTCAAAGAAGTATCAGATCAATATGAAGATAAAGATGATGGTCTTAATAAAATGTCCGATTTTGATTTAAATAGATTAAAAGACCTTCACGAATATTTTTATGGAACTAGTGATGGTAGCAACCCATCATCCGGAAATAATATTGCTCGTGATTATCAAATTGTATTAAGTAGCGTTAAACATATTATCGAAGAAAATGATAATGCTATAAAAGATATTGTTTCTAATATTACATCATTATTAGAAACAAGCTCCGCAGACAGTACTAATTCTGATATTGCTAAAATATATTTAGAAAAAGTTGTTATTGAACCTTTAATTATTGCTCTCGAATCATCATTTGATGAAGAATTAAAAATATCAAAACCGGTGCTTAAAGTTAATGATATTTCTGAAAAAAGTAAACAAGAGATGTTTAAAAGCATGGTTGTTGCTGAAAATCAAGAAATTAAAGATAAAAAAAATGCAGCTAAAGCAAAAAAAGAGGCTGATATTAAAAAACGAAAAGACGAAAATGAAAAAAAAGATGCAAAAACTAGAGAAGAAAATGAAAAAGAAGCAAAAAAAGCTAAAAAACGTTTAAGTGATAAAGATATTAGAAGTATATTTGGAAAATTAACAACTTGTTTTAATGAAAGTAAAAATTTAATGAAAGAAGATATTTATATTGAAGCAATTAAAAAATATTCTAAAAAATATTTAACTGATCCACAAACCTTATCTTCTAATGAACCACTAAAAAATTTAAATGAATTTTTTAAAGAAATAATATCATTAAATGTTATTAAAACAAATATTGAAGATGAAAAAAAGAAAAAAATAGCACAAGAAGATAAAAATAAACTTAATGAAAATTTACAATTAGCAGAGAAACAATTAAAATCAGCTACTGAAAAACACGAAAAAAATGTAGAAATAGCAGAAAATGAAATAAAAGAAGCCGAAACAGCATTATTTATTGAAGGATTAAATGATCCGCAATTTATGGTTAAATTTAATAATTTAACTTTATCAGATAATATATTTTATAATATAAAAACTACAAAAGAGAATATTACTCAAATTATTGATGATTATATTAATGGTTATAGAGATTATATAAGTCGTGTTAATCGTATTTTTGATGAATTAATAGCACAAGCAAAAAAACAAAAGAATTCTCCTCCAACTTCTAGTGAAGATATTGATAAAGATATTGAGAAATTAACTGAATTAAAACAAAAATTTAAGAAATTAGTAGAAACTATTAAAAATAATTTAGAAAGTTATAAACAAAAAATAGAAAGCAAAAACGAACAAGCACTTATCGATGATATTAAAAAAAAAAATAGTTTAAGTAAAAATTTAAAAGATTTATTTTTTAATACAACAAATATTAATATTCAAGAATTAGATGCAATAAAAGATAGTATATTTGACTTTACTGATGAAATGACTACTACTGAATTAATTAATATTTTTAAAAAATATTTACTCGATCCAGAGAAAAAATCATATGATGCATTTACTACCACTGATGAAAAAATAAATTTTATTAAAAACAAATTTTATTATAAGTCTTCTCAAGATCTTAGTGAATATTTTGATAGTTTCAAACAAGATCTTGAGGAATTAAAAGTTAATGAAGATACTTTAAAAGAAGAATATAAAAAATTATTATCATTTTTATTAGAATCATCTAATGAACAATTAAAAAAAAATTATCAAATTGCAAATGAAAAATTAGATAAATTAAAAAAAAAGACTGGTGGAAAATTAATAACAAAAATAAAAGAAGGAGGTGGAGGTTCTGGTGCTGAAGCAGCAGGAGCAGAAGCATTACCAGCAGCAAAAGCAGAAGCAGCAGCAGAAGCAGCAGCATTACCAGCAGGAGCAGAAGCAGAAGCAGAAGCAGCAGCAGAAGCAGCAGCATTACCAGCAGGAGCAGAAGCAGAAGCAGAAGCAATACAATTTGCAGCAGCACCAGCAGATGCAGCAGGAGCAGATGCAGGAGCAATACAATTTGCAGCAGCACCAGCAGATGCAGCAGGAGCAGCACCACCACCAGCAGCAGGAGCAGCACAGCCAGCAGCAGGAGCAGCACCACCACCAGCAGCAGGAGCAGCACAGCCAGCAGCAGGAGCAGCACCGCCAGCAGGAGCAGCACCGCCAGCAGCAGGAGCACAGCCAGCAGCAGGAGCAGCACAGCCAGCAGTAGGAGCACCACCTCCAGCATCATCATTACCTCCAGTAGCACAAGCATCACCTCCTGCAACAATAATTCAAAGTGAAATTTCTTCGTCAAATAAAGTTGTTAAAATGAGTGTTGAACAATTTCAAAATTATTTTAATAATGTTATTAAATTTGCTGAATTATTTAACTTATATTTTGATATTGAACCTACATATTCTAGTGTATTGAAATTTATTGAAAGTTCAACAGACCTAAAAAAAATTGAAAGTAAAATTAAAGATTTAAATGAAAAAATTACAAATGCTATAATATTATGTAATACAATTCATGAAAATCATAAATTGTTAAAAAATAAAAATCCAATACCAAAACAAAGTAATCAACAACCTTCTTCTTCTGCGTCTTCTTCTGATCCAAATATTAAAACTTTATTAACAAATGTTTTAACAAGTCCAACAATATTACAATCTCTTCCTCCATCATTACAACAAGAATATACTAGAAATATACAAAGTAAAGAAATTACAGAAACTGGATTATTATCATTTGCAGATGATTTAATAAAAAATGGTAGTTTACCTCGAGAGTATGTGGAAAGAATTAGTAATATTATTAAAATAGTTAGTGAACCAACTAAACCAGTTGGTAAATCTCCACCATCACAACAAATAATAACAAAAATGCCAACAGGAATACTACCTTACAATGATAAAATTAGTAAAATATTAAATGTTACACCAAATGATCCTTCTACTACTATACAAAATGATAAAATTCAAAATTTTTTACTTTTTTTTAAAATATTTTTTTCATATTTACATTTATTAAGTAAACAAGAATTTCCAATTCAATTACCAGCAACACCATCAACAACAACAGCAGCAACAACAACAGCAGCAGCAGCAGCAACAGCACCAGCACCAGCAGCAGCAGCAACAACAACAGCAGCAGCAACACCAGCAGCAGCAGCAGCACCAGCACCAGCAACAACAACAACAACAGCAACAACAGAATTAATTGATAGTTTTACAAATTTTAAGTCTATATTTTCTTGTCAAATTTATTCAATAGAAACATTGGATTATTATATTTTATATTATATGTCAGAATTTCTAAAATATGCTGTAATTCTATCAGAAAATTCAAATATTGATAAATTTTTTGAATATTTAGAATCAAATTCAATTACATTAAATCAATTATTTGATAATTTTATTGAAAAATGTTTAGATTATGATACTTTTTTTATTGAAAAATCTGTATTAAGAGATATAAAAAAAACAATTCCCAGTTATATTCTTGATTTAAAAGTATCTGCTTATAAAACGATAAGTATAAATGATGTTATTAAAGATATATTTATTAAAAAAATATTTAGATCTGTTTTATATTCAATTGCATTAGAAAAAGTTAATACATTAATAACACATAACCGAAATGACGCAATAAATGAATGGGGTTATCCATTTGAAATAAATCAAAATGGTACTGAAATTCAAGATAATATTAAAATTTATTATATTTTAACAGATTTTGATTTTGATTTATCTGATATAACCTTATATAGTAAAGAATTATATTTAGCAACATCTATATTTTTCTTTCTTAGTACTATTTTATTATTATTTAATAAAATAAGTAAAGAAGTTATTATAGATGATGATACAACATTTGAACCATATATTCCAAAGCCAGCACAATTAGAAGGAGGAAGTGCAGCCTTTTTTGCAAAAGTATTTTTTTCAATAGATAGCAGCAAAAAACAACAACCTACGCAAGAAGAAAAAATTACTTTAAAAATAATTTTAAATTTTTTTGATGAATTATATAAACAATTTCAGACATATCAAAATTATGATGAATTATATGAATATATATTAACAACATTTAAATTAAGCAACATAAAAGATTATTATAAATATGATGCAGATATTAGTAAAAAATTATTAGAAAAAATTATACTATTAATACATTATGATAAAGAACTTTTAATATTTTTATTATTATATATACATAAATTTAAAAGGACAAACAAATCAGATATATTAATTGCTGAAAAGGATGTTGGCAAACTACGTAATATCCAACTAACCAAATTTTTAAATGAACCAGATAAAACAGATAGAAAACTTCTTTTACAACAAAAATCAGCACAACTATCAGCACCACCATCACTACCATCACCATCAGTACAACAATCTAGCAAAGGTTTAGTGAAAAGATTTAAGGAAAAATTTGAGGGTATTGGTAAATTTTTACAAAGAAACAAACTAAAAGAAACAGAACAATCAAAACAAGAAATGATTAAAGAACTAGATAAAGTAGAAAAAAATATTGAACTATCAATAAGAGTAATAGAACAATATTATAACATCACTGTCTCAAATGACCGTGTTGCTGTGGATGTTAAAATAAAAAATGCAGCTGATTCAATAATTCAGGCAGATCATGCAATAAGTCAATATAATTTGTTAAAGGAAGCAATAAATGGCACCGCCTCTATTACATTAACTAATGAAGAAAAAATAAAATATACAGAAATATTATATAAAGTAAAACCAATATTAGATAGTTTACTAAAAAAAGTAGCCGAAATTATTGCAAAATTAAAAGAAATTGTAGAAGAAAAAAAAATAGAAGCAACTCGTTTAAAAAATGATATGCAAGCATTACTTGATACATTTGCTGCTGATGATGATACTATTATATTTTTTTCTACAGCAACAGCAACAGAAACAGAAATAACATCAACAACAACAGTTTTAACATCAATTAATGATATATTTTCTGACCATTATAATGAAATATCTCAAGTTTCAATATTTATAAATGGTATTAATGGTATTAATGCCGATATTAAAACCATAACTCAAAATATAGAGACATCACTAACCATTATAAAAGATGCAAATGATATATTAAGTATAATTAAATTAGTAATATTGTTTAAAACATTACATGATATTGCATTAAAAACTGACGATGACAATAAAGATAATACACTAATAAAAAATACAATAATCGCAAAAACATTATTATTTATAAAGAACCAATTACAACAAAAAACAAAAACAGATAAAGAAATATCAGATAAATTAATTATTAATTTTACTTATAAAGAAGACCAACAAAAACAAATCTTAAGTTTAACTAAAGAAAATATTGAAAAAAAAATAAAAGATATTATAGGATCTATTAAAGGAAAAATAAAGCTTCATTATTCTAAAGATAATGAAGCTTTATCAATAAAATTAACAAATATACAAACAACTGTATTACAATTGTTTGATGAACCAGCACCAGCAGCAGCAGCAATAACAGCACCACAACCACTACCAGCA
>Ga0315906_10000572_pt1 | contig 58796 bp, 61 predicted proteins | sample LakEriMetagenome_4_FD_203526 | JGI IMG/M metagenome (GOLD analysis project Ga0315906, IMG submission 203526) | Freshwater fungal communities from buoy surface, Lake Erie, Ohio, United States - Buoy 2 MA122 | ecosystem: Environmental > Aquatic > Freshwater > Lake > Lake biofilm | place: USA... | reverse complement strand
CAGATCGTCTGCAGGCGGAAGGTATCCGCATCTCCCATGCCCGCCCGGGTGACACAGTCTTCGCCGAAGCGCTTTCCGGCCGGTTCGATGCCGTCATCGCCATGACGCACGACCAGGGGCTTATCCCGGTCAAGACGCTCGACATGTGGGGCGGCGTCAACTCCACGCTCGGCCTGCCCATCGTGCGCACCAGCCCTGATCACGGCACCGCCTATGACGCGGCCGCCGCCGGCAACTGCCGCGCTGACAGCCTGATCGCCGCCCTCCGCCTCGCGGCCACCTTTGCCGCCAACCGCCAGAAAGCCGCCGCATGAGCGACGACCAACACCCGCTGACCGAAGCCCCCGCGCGCAAGGCACTGGGCCAGCATTTCCTGTTCGATCCCTCGATCCTTAAGCGCGCGGCCAATGCCGCTGGCTCACCCAACGGCCGCACGGTCATCGAAGTCGGCCCGGGTCCCGGCGGACTGACGCGCGCTATCCTGAATGAAAGCCCGGCCCGCCTGATCGCGGTCGAGACCGACCCACGCTTTTCCGAAGCCTTGCTCGACTGGCCGGAAGCGAAGAGCGGTCAGTTGATCGTCATCGCAAAGGATGCCCGCAAGGTGCGCTGGGAAAAGGCGCTGGAAGAAGCCGGCGCGACCGGCCCTGCGATGATCATCGCAAACCTGCCCTACAATGTCGGCACGCCCTTGCTGGTCGACTGGTTGAAGGCAGAGGGCTGGCGCGGCGAGATGGCACTGATGTTCCAGAAGGAAGTGGCCGAGCGCATCTGCGCCAAGCCCGATACCGACGCCTACGGACGATTGGCCGTCCTCGCCCAGGCCGTGACGCGGCCCTACATCTCCTTTACCCTGCCGCCGGGCGCCTTCCGTCCGCCGCCGAAAGTCGACAGCGCAGTGGCCGTGTTCGAGCCACTTCCCCCGGAGAAGCGTTTCGCGCACATCGACCTCCTCGAACAGATCGCCGGCGCCGCCTTCGGCCAACGCCGCAAGATGCTGCGCGCCGCGCTGAAGCCCTTCGCGAAGAAGCGCGGGATGAAGGCCGAGGAATGGCTTGCGGAGTGCGGCATAGATCCGACGGCGCGGGCGGAAACCCTCACGCAGGCCGAGTTCCGCAAGCTGGCGACGAGTCTGGCTTAGCCCTCGCCGAGCAATCCGCGCACGTGATCTTCAAGATCAAGCTGGCGCAGGCGCTTCAGCCGCTCGGTCAGCAGGATGCGCTTCAGGCGCTGGTAGGCGATGTTCAGGTCTTCATTGATGATGACATAGTCATACCGGCGCCAATGCATGATCTCTCGCTTGGCGCCTTCCATGCGCCGCGCCACCATTTCCGGCGTTGATCCCGGACGGTTCGTCAGGCGCTCTTCCAGCGCCTTCATGCTCGGTGGCAGCACGAACACCGAGACCACGTCATTCGGCATCTGGTCGTGCAGCGCGTCGGCTCCCTGCCAGTCGACATCGAACAGCACGTCCTGGCCCGCCTCGAGGCGTTTCACCGTGTCGGCTTTCGGTGTGCCGTAATACATGTCGAACACGAAGGCCCATTCGAGGAACTCGCCGCGTGCGATCATCGCCTTGAACTCGTCCGTCTTGCGGAAGTGATAGTCCTGCCCGTCCACTTCCTTCGGCCGAGGCATGCGCGTGGTGGCCGAGACCGACAGCCGCACATCATTGAACTCTTCCAGCAGCATCTTCGACAGCGTCGTCTTGCCGGCCCCCGACGGGCTCGACAGCACCAGCATCAGTCCCCGGCGGCGGCCGGAATCCTTGGGGTGTCCGCTATTCGACATTGGCCGCCTGCTCCTTGAACTGGTCGATCACCCCTTTGAGGCTGAGTCCTGCATTCGTCAAATCGAGGCTGGCGGATTTCGAGCAGAGGGTATTGGCCTCGCGGTTCAGCTCCTGCGCCAGGAAGTCGATCTTGCGGCCCGCAGGTGAGCCTGCCTTGAGCAGCTCGCGGCCGGATTTCACATGCGCGCCCAGCCGGTCGAGCTCCTCGCGTACATCCGCCCGCGCCGCCGACAGCGCCGCCTCGGCGGCAAACCGCTCTGCATCGACGCGGCCTTCGCGGTCGAGTTCTTCAAGCTGCTTCTGAAGCTTCGCCTTGATCAGCCCGGGCTGCGTCGCCGCCAGCCTTGCCGCTTCAGCGGACAGCGCCTCGACCTGACCCAGATGCACCGACAGCATTTCCATCAACGCGCGCCCCTCCGCCCGGCGGCCTTCGGCGAGCTGCGCAATCGCCGCCTTCGCCCCGGCGCTCAGCACAGCCATGGCCGCTTCGTCCCCGGTAAGATCGCGCAGCGAAGATCCACTGGTCTCGACCACGCCCTTGACCGTCATCAGCGTCGCGACTGCGTCTGCCGTCAGTTCTGCGCCGAGCGCCTTGCGGGCCGCGTCGGCCAGCGTGCCGAGCAGCGCATGGTCGATCACCGCGCCGCCAGCACCGGCGGCCAGATCAATCCGCAGGCTGACCTGCAGCGAGCCACGATTGAACGCCTCGCTGGCCAGCGCCTTCACCTCGCGCTCGAGCGCCTCGAAGCCCGGCGGATAGTTCACGCGCACATCCAGCGAGCGGCCATTGACGCTTTTCGCTTCCCAGGCCCAGGCGCCCCAGCTTTCTTCCCCCGTGACCCGCGCGAAGCCGGTCATCCCCGACAATTGCCCCATCAGTTCGCCCGCTCCCTTGCGATCTCGCCGCGCTCATAGGCGCGGTAGGCCGCCACGTTGCGCTCGTGCTCCGCGTTCGTCTTGGCGAACAAGTGTCCGCCTTTCCCGTCGGCTACGAAGAAAATGTATTCCGTCTCCGGAGGATCGAGCACGGCGCGGATGGCATCGGCGCCCGGATTGCAGATCGGCGTCTTCGGCAACCCATCGATCTGATAGGTGTTCCAGTCGGTCGGGCGGTCGATTTCGGACCGGTAGAGCGTGCGGCGCTGGCCGGCCTTGTTGTAGAGTGGTTCGCCCTTCGAGATGCCGTAGATGATCGTCGGGTCGCTCTGCAGGCGCATGCCGCGTTTGAGGCGCGTCGTGAACAGGCCGGCAATCTCCGGGCGCTCGTCGGCGCGGCCGGTTTCCTTCTCGACCACCGAGGCGAGGATCACGGCCTCATAAGGCGTATTGATGGGCAGGCCCTCCTGCCGCGTAGGCCACAGCTCTTCGAGTAAGTCCTGCTGAGCCTGCTGCATCTTCTCGATCAGCTGCACGCGCGTCATGCCGCGGTGGAACATGTAGGTGTCCGGCAGCAGCGTGCCTTCCTCGGGCAGCGTTTCCGGCATCTCGCCTTCCAGCAGCTTGTCTTCCTCGATCATGCGCAGAAGCTGCGCCGTCGTGCGCCCTTCCGGCAGGGTGATCCGGTGCAGCAGCGCGCGGCCCTCGATCAGTATGCTGAGCACCTCATCGACGCTCGCGCCCTCCTCAATCAGGTATTCGCCGGTCTTGATTTTCAGCTCGCTGCCATCGATGCGCGCCTTCAGCGTCATCAGACGCGCATCCTTGATGACACCGTCAGCCTCCAGCCGGCCTGCCACCACCGAGAGCACTTCGCCCGGCTCGACCCGGATGACCGTTTCTTCAGTGAGCGGACCCGGCGCCGTGAGTTCATTGTTGAACCATACCCAGCCCGCCGCAGCACCCGCCCCGGCGAGGAACGCCAGCACGAAAATCCACATCACGAGCGCTCTCAGGAATCGCATGGGGGCCTCTCAAACGTGACACTTGCAAGTGTTGTATCGTGCCCGCCCCGGCCCGGAAATCGACTGTGTGCAGCCGGGCTGAGCCTGAGGCCCGCCCGGCGCCGTATCAGGTTACCTGCTTGAGAATGAGCGAGGCATTGGTGCCGCCGAAGCCGAAGCTGTTCGACATCGCGGCGCGCACGCGGCCCTTCTTGGCCTTGTGCGGAATAAGGTCGATCACCGTCTCGAAGCTCGGATTATCGAGGTTCAGGGTCGGCGGCATGATCTGGTCACGGATGGCCAGGGCACAGAACGCCGCCTCGATGGCGCCGGCCGCGCCCAGAAGGTGGCCCACGGCAGATTTGGTGGACGACATGGAGAGGTTCTTGGCGTGATCGCCGAAAGCCCGCTCCACAGCGCCCGCTTCGCCTTCGTCGCCCTTCGGCGTCGAGGTGCCGTGCGCGTTGACGTAGTCGACTTCGGTTGGGTCTATGCCGGAATTCTTCAGTGCCATCTTCATGGCGCGGTAGCCGCCCTCGGCGCCTTCGGCAGGGGCAGTGATGTGATAGGCGTCACCGGTCAGGCCGTAGCCGGAAACCTCGGCATAGATCTTCGCGCCGCGTTTCTTCGCGTGCTCGTATTCTTCGAGCACCAGCACCGCCGCGCCTTCACCCATCACGAAGCCATCACGGTCCTTGTCATAGGGACGCGAAGCCTTCTCGGGCGTTTCATTGAAGCCGGTCGACATCGCCTTCGCCGCGCAGAAGCCAGCGATGCCGAGACGGCCGATCACCGCTTCGGCGCCGCCCGCCACCATCACGTCCGCATCGCCATACTTGATGAGACGCGATGAGTCGCCGATCGCATGCGCGCCGGTGGCGCAGGCGGTGACGACCGAATGGTTCGGGCCTTTCAGTCCGTGACGGATCGAGACCTGCCCGGAGGCAAGGTTGATCAGCGAGGCCGGAATGAAGAACGGGCTCACCTTGCGTGGGCCCTGCTCGTGCAGGATGATCGCAGTCTCGTAGATCGTCTCGAGTCCGCCGATGCCGGAGCCGATCAGAACGCCCGTGCGTTCCTGGTCTTCAGCAGACTCTGGTTTCCAGCCGGCATCCTCGAGCGCTTCGTCGGCGGCAGCGATTGCGTACACGACGAATTCGTCCGTACGCCGCTGTTCTTTCGACGAAACGAACTTGTCAGGGTCAAACGCATGAGGATCGCCCGCGCCGCCGCCCCGGCCAGATGTGTAGGGAACCTGGAAAGCGATCTTGCAGGGAAGGTCCGACGCATCGAACTTGTCGATCTTGCCTGCACCGGACTTGCCGGCCAGCAGGCGTTCCCAAGTGGCTTCGCGTCCCATCGCAAGAGGGGACACGATACCAATTCCGGTTATGACGACGCGGCGTTCGGACATCGCGGGGGCAGCGCCTTAGATGTGCGCTTTGATGTGCGTGACGGCGTCGCCGACCGAACGGATCGATTCCTGGACGTCGTCCGGGATCTCGATGTTGAATTCTTCTTCAAAAGCCATGACCAGCTCGACGAGGTCGAGGGAGTCAGCGCCGAGGTCGTCGATGAAGCTTGCGCCTTCGACCACTTTGTCCGCTTCGACGTCGAGGTTTTCGACAACGATTTTCTTCACGCGCTCAAGAACGTCAGACATGGATACCTCTCTCGATATGCCTGTAATGCGGCTCGTCTCCGAACCAATGTGTTGCGCCTAGCACACAGTCCAGCGAAGCGCCAAGCCCTTGTCTCAACAGGGCTGCAGGCGGTCAGATCATCGCCATGCCGCCGTTTACGTGCAGGGTTTGGCCCGTCACATAGGCTGCTTCGTTCGAAGCAAGATACACCGCAGCTGCAGCAATGTCAGCGCCCTGCCCCAGCCGGCCTGAGGGAATCTGGCCGAGAAGGGCCGTTTTCTGGGCTTCCGGCAGCACATCGGTCATCGGCGATTCGATGAAACCGGGGGCAATCGTGTTGGCCGTGATGCCCCGGCTGGCGACTTCCTGAGCCAGCGATTTGGTGAAACCGATCATCCCGGCCTTGGAGGCGCAATAATTCGCCTGTCCGGGGTTTCCGGTGACGCCGACAATCGACGTGATCCCGATGATGCGGCCATGGCGGCGCTTCATCATTCCCCGAACGGCAGTCTTGGTGAGGCGGAAATAAGAGCCGAGGTTGACGTTGATGACGGAGTCCCAGTCCTCGTCTTTCATCTGGATCAGCAGCTTGTCCTTGGTGATCCCGGCATTGGCCACGAGGATGTCGAGCGGACCGATGGCGGCCTCGGCCTGCCCCACCAGCGCATCGACAGCCGCCGGGTCAGACAGGTTGCACGGGCAGATCGCGGACTCGCCTTTCAGGGTCGCCGCCACTTCCTGCAGCACCGCTTCGCGCGTGCCCGACAGGGCGACCTTGGCGCCGGCTTCAGACAGCGCCTGAGCAATCGCGCGGCCAATGCCGCCGGAGGCGCCGGTAACGAGGGCCGTGCGGCCAGTGAGGTCGAACATGCGAGGGCTCCTGTTCAGAGGTAAATGCTACAGCGTGGGGACATAGGGCAGGTCCGCGCTTCGCGTCAAACCGCGGTTGCTCCTGCCGGCGGCCCGGAGGACTTCAGCGCTTCGAGCTCTTTCAGCCTGTTGCGGTAGGACGGCCACCAATCAAGGAATGTCGGCGCGTCCTCCGGAACTTGAGTCAACCGCTTCTTCAGATGCTCAACAATCTCAGTGCCGATGACCTGCTGGCCGTAGACCCACCATTGCTTTCCGCCGGGCGTGCGCAACAGCCCCAGCGTGGCGCCTTCGATACCTGCCCATGTGCCATCGCTGAAAAAGCCGTCGCGGCGCATGTTCAATGCCGACTCCGCCACGAAGACAAACTCGGAGAAGGCCTTGTCCATGAACAACTGGGTAAGGGCATCCGCTCCGTCATATTCGACCATGCCCTGAACGAACCGGTCGATGTCGCCGTGGTTGGCGCCCGTCATCCGGCCCCACTCCGAGACACGAAGCAAGAGGTCGCGCTGGGCAGCGGCGCGCTCCATTTTCTGCGATTGCTGCAACTGGCGGATGACCGCCAGCAACGACAGCAGAATCGCCACAACCGCAATCGTCTGACCGACATAGTATATGTTTTCGAGCGTCATCGTTCCCTCCCACAGGAGCGGAAATGCTAGGCCCGGCGGGGACCCGTGTCGAGCGCACAGCCAACCGCCGCTGGCATTACGCTTCGCCGCGCAGCGCTTTCGCGAAGGCTTCGAGGTCCTCGGGATTGCCGAGGGTGAAGCCGTTGAGGGATTTCTCGATGCGGCGCTGCATGACCGTGAGCACTTTGCCGTTGCCGGTCTCGGCGGTCATAGTGACGCCCTGCGCCACCATGAACTGCACCGACTCGGTCCAGCGCACGCGGCCAGTGACCTGTTTCACGAGGTTATGGCGGATCGTTTCCGGATCGGTCACGGCGCTCGCCGACACGTTGGCCACCAGCGTTGCGCCGGGCGCCTTGATCTCGGTCTTCGCCAGCGCCTCGGCCATCGCGTCGGCGGCGGGCTGCATCAGCGCGCAGTGGAAGGGAGCGGAGACGTTCAGCGCCATCGCCTTCTTCACCCCGTTCGCCTGCGACCAGGCGACGGCCGCATCGATGGCCGCCTTGGTGCCGGAGATGACCAGCTGGCCGGGCGCGTTGTCATTGGCGATGTCGCAGGCCCCGCCGGTCTCGCGGCCGGCTGCGCAGGCAGCTTCCGCCTGAGCGTAGTCCGCACCCAGCAGCGCCGCCATCGCACCCTCGCCCGGCTTCACGGCGGACTGCATCGCATTGCCCCGGATGCGCAGGAGGCGCGCTGTGTCCGCGAGGCTGATCGACCCCGCCGCCGCCAGCGCCGAGTATTCGCCCAGAGAATGGCCGGCCACGAAGGCCGCGTCCTTCACGCTGATCCCGAAATTCGCCTCCAGCGCCCGGTAAGCGGCAACAGAGTGCGCCATAAGGGCCGGCTGGGCGTTGGAGGTTAAGGTCAGCTCAGTGAGATCCCCGCCCCACATCAAGCCCGACAGGTCCTGCCCGAGCGCGGCGTCGACTTCCTCGAACACGGCCTTGGCCGCCGGAAACGCGTCGGCCAGCGCCTTGCCCATGCCAATTTCCTGGCTGCCCTGACCGGGGAAAATGAATGCGAGGGTCATATGGTTACCGGGCCTCCCTAGTTTTGGCCGTGCCTAAAGCGCGCCCTCCCCGCATGCAAGCGCTTGAATTTAGTGGCCAGATAGGCTTTAGAGCGCCTCTTCACAGCAGGATGCGGTCCTCAACTATCCGGAATGAGCCGGGGAAAGAGGGGCCATCGCTGGCAGGGTCTCCCGCCCACCAGCGCCGCATCCTCGAATTTTGGGAATGAAAACATGGCATTCTACGAGCACGTCGTGATTACACGACCGGATATCTCGCCTGCCCAGGTCGACACATTCGTCGAAGAACTGAGCACCTTCCTCAAGGAAAAAGGCGCAAAAGTCGGCCGGACCGAATACTGGGGCCTTCGCAGCCTCGCCTACCCGATCAAGAAACAACGCAAGGGTCACTACTCCTGCATCAATATCGATGGACCCGCCGAAGCGATCCACGAACTTGAACGCCGCCAGCGCATCTCCGAAGACGTGATGCGCTACCTGACCGTCCGCGTCGAAACGCTGTCCGACGAGCCCTCCGTGGTTCTGTCGCGCAAAGAGCGCCGTCCGCGCGACTAAGGGGAAGGAACAGATCCAATGGCACAGAAAATCAACATCACGAACATTCCGGCCCGCCGTCCCTTCGGACGCCGCCGCAAGGTGGACCCGTTCACGGGTGAGCACGCGCAGGAAATCGACTACAAAGACGTGAAGCTGCTGCAGCGCTACATCTCTGAAAAAGGGAAAATCGTGCCGAGCCGCATCACTGCCGTGAACCTGAAAAACCAGCGCAAGCTGGCCCAGGCCATTAAGCGCGCCCGCATGCTGGCGCTCATTCCGTTCGCTGTCTAAGGAGAGACCCACATGCAAGTCATTCTCCTTGAGCGCATCGAACGCCTCGGCAAGATCGGCGACGAAGTCCGCGTGAAGAACGGTTTCGGCCGTAACTTCCTGATCCCGCAAGGGAAGGCGCTGATCGCCAACGATCGCAACCGCAAGCGCTTCGAGCACGAGCGTGAAGCCATCGAGGCGCGCAACGCAGCCGCCCGCGACGCCGCAAAAACCGATGCTGAAAAGCTGGAAGGCGCCGTTTTCGTCCTGATCCGTCAGGCCGGCGAAACCGGCCAGCTGTACGGTTCGGTGTCGGCACGTGACGTGGCAGATGCGGCTGAAGAAGCCGGTCACCAGGTCCCGCGCAGCGGCGTGCGTCTCGACAAGCCGATCAAGTCGATCGGTCTGTTCGACGTCTCGATCCGCCTGCACGCCGAAGTCACCGTGAAGGTTCAGGTCAACGTTGCCCGTTCGCCGGAAGAAGCCGAGCGTCAAGCCAAAGGCGAGAACATCGCCGAGGCCCTGCAGGCTGCCAACGCCGCCTTCGCAGCCGAACAGGCCAGCGAACTGGCCGAAGCCGCCGCCGAGCGCGGCCCGGCCGGCGACGACGAGTAGTCCTCGTCCGATACGGACAGATGATCAGAGCCGCGGCTGGAAACAGTCGCGGCTTTTTTCTTGTGATTCGTTCTGTGAAAACGCGAACAGGGCGCAAGCCAACACTGCCCGGTTGGGGTAAAATACACCCATGACCCAGCAAACGACTTCGCAGACGCCTGTCGTCTCGCCGCACAATCTCGCCGCAGAAGCGGCCGTTCTCGGCGCCATCCTGTTCGACAACAACGTCTACCAATACATCGCGGACATCCTGCGCGCGGCGGACTTTTACGCCCCGGCGCACCAGCTGCTGTACGAAGTCTCCTCGAACATGATCCAGACCGGCCGCGTGGCCGACGGCGTGACCCTGCGTGAGCATTTCGAGCAGAAGGAAAAGCTGACCGAAATCGGCGGCGGCAAATATCTCGTCGACCTGCTGGACGCCGCCGCCTTCGGGCCGGAAGTGAAAGACTATGCGCGGATCATCCGCGACCTCGCGATCCGCCGGGAACTGATCCGGCTGGGCAGTGGCATCCAGGCGCAGTCGCTGTCGCCCGAGGATGACGATACCGGCTCGACCCTGATCAACAAGGCCGAGCGCGCGCTGTTCGAACTTGCTGAACGCGGCAGCGCCGAACGCGGCTTTTCAAGCTTTGCCGAGGCGCTGGCGGAGTCTCTGGTCACCGCCGAGGCAGCGTTCAAGCGCGGCGGCAAGATCGCCGGCATTCCGACCGGCCTGCGCGATCTCGACGAACAGCTCGGCGGCTTTCACCGCTCAGACCTGCTCATCCTTGCAGGCCGCCCGTCGATGGGAAAGACATCGCTCGCCACCAACATCGCCTACAATGCCGCGGCCGCCTATCGCTACGAAATGCAGGACGACGGTTCACGAAAGACCGTGGACGGAGCAATCGTCGCCTTCTTCTCGCTGGAGATGTCGAGCGAGCAGCTCGCAACACGTATCCTGGCCGAGCGCACCGGCATCAACTCGCACGACATCCGGCAGGGCAAACTGTCGAAGGCAGACTTCGAGCGCCTGTCGGAGGCGACCGCCGAGATGCAGAACCTGCCGCTATTCATCGACGACACAGGCGGCATTTCGATCGGCGAACTGACCGCCCGCGCGCGCCGCCTGAAACGGGCGCAGGGCGCGCTGGACCTGATCGTGATAGACTATCTGCAGCTGATCACGGTGTCCTCCTCCGGCTCGAACTCGAACCGGGTGCAGGAAGTGACGCAGATCACGACCGCGCTGAAGGCGCTTGCAAAGGATCTGAACGTGCCGGTCGTGGCGCTGTCGCAGCTGTCACGCGCCGTCGAGCAGCGCGACGACAAGCGCCCGCAATTGTCGGACCTGCGCGAATCGGGATCGATCGAGCAGGACGCCGATATCGTGATGTTCGTGTTCCGCGAGGAGTATTACCTCGCGCGGACCGAGCCGCCGGCAGATCCGAATGATCCGTCCTCGAACGACAAGTGGAAAGCCTGGCGCCAGCGGATGGACCAGGTGTTCGGCACGGCAGAAGTGATCGTATCGAAACAGCGCCACGGCCCGATCGGCACCGTGAAGCTCGCCTTCGATGCGCGCCTGACGCGGTTCGGAAACCTCGAATACGACGCCTCCAAGGCCGGCGACCCTTACGAGTAGAGCGAAGCAGCGGTGCCTTCGGCGGATCTGGTAACTGATACCGGGCGAGTAACGACTGATCGCGGCGCGCTTGATCCGGGGCTGCACGTGCGGCCGGCGCGCCCGAGGGGCGGCCGGTTTCTTGAACGTGCCTCTCCGCAGACCCCTGCGAAAGCAGGGGTCCAGATTCGGAATGAGCATTCTGGTTTATGCTGGGTACCTGCTTTCGCAGGTACCTGCGGGGTGAGCGCAGCAGCAAAGCCGCGTCACTGGGTCCCGGCTTTCGCCGGGATGACACGGAGGTCTAGGAGGTGTTGGGAGGAGAGGTGAGAGGCCCCTTCCTGCTTCGCCAGAGGCTTCGCAGGACGGAGCCGTCTTCAGCCTTCAGGATGAGGGCGTGGATCGCTTCGAGGAGTGAAAGCCTTTCGAGGTTAGCCGGGAGATCAGACGCCCAGCTGGCATCCGTCAGGGGACGGAAGGTTCGGGGGATGGGCCTGTAGGTCAGCGGGTCCGGGCGCAGGTCGCCTTCGAAGGCGACGTAGACTTGTCCCCACCAGGTGATGCCGAGCAGGAATTCGGTGCGGTTCGAGGCGTCATACGCGCGGAACGCGGCGTTGAGCGTCCACCAGATCACCGGCCAGAAGAACGGATGCACCACTTCGAAGAAGCGGCCGAAACGCGGATGCTGGCGGAGGGCGGTGAGCGGGACCATCCGGGGAGTATAGCCCCGCTGCGGACCCGGTCGGATTCGGAAGGCTGAAATAGTTGTTTTCGCCTGCAAAGCGCAGGGTTTCAGAGGCCGGATTCGTTGCGCAAGGCGTTCCTTGTGCAACCAAAATTCAGCGCTCAGGCGCGAAGGTCGCGGCCGACGTTTTGCAGAAGGGCGTTGGCGAATTTGGCGTCGGGTTCGTCGAAGAAGTCGTGCGCGAGGGAGACGTATTCGTCGAGGATGACGGCGTCAGAGAGTTCCTGGTGGACGATGAATTCGGCGCCGGCGGCGCGCAGCAGGGCGCGCATGGTCGTATCGAGGCGGGTCAGTTTCCAGCCTTCGGCGAGGCGGCCGAGGATGGCGGTGTCGATTCTGGTCTGATGCTCCACGACAGCATTGACGATCGACTTGAAGAGATCGGGATCGGCGTCCTCGATCGGCGTGCCGTCCGGGCCGAGGCCGAGCCGGTCTTCCATGAATTCGCGCACGGTGGCGCGGGCGGACTTGTCGGTCTGCTCCATTTCATACAGCGCCTGGACGGCCGCGAGCCGCGCCCCTGCCCGGCGGGCGCGGGTGACGTCGAAGGGGAGTTTCTGGCCGCTCAACGGATCAGCTCTTTACGGAACCTGATCATGGCGAGGCACGCATTGGCGGCTTCGGCGCCTTTGTTCTTCCTCTTGCGGTCCGCGCGTGCGAGGGCCTGGGCCTCGTTCTCGACCGTCAGGATGCCATAGCCGATGGCCTGGCGGCGCTGGACGATGAGGTCCATCAAGCCGCGGGCGCTCTCGCCGCAGACGTAATCATAGTGGCTGGTTTCGCCGCGGATGACGCAGCCGAGGGCGACGGCGCCGTCATAGCGGCCGGTATCAGCTGCCATGGCGATCAGGCCCGGAATCTCAAATGCGCCCGGAACTTCCATCACCGTGACTTTCGCACCGGCCGCCTCGAGCACTTCGAGGGCTCCGGCTTCCAGCTCGTCGCTGATATGTTTGTAATAGCGCGAAATCGCGACTAGCACGCGGTCGGCCATTATTTCGTCTCCTCGTTCAGACGGCGCCAGCCCTCTATCGTCAGGCCGTATCCGTCAAGACCCGCAACGCGGGTCGGCTGCGTATCAGAAAGGTAAATCATGCGCCGGACGCCGAGTTCGCGCAGGATCTGGGCGCCGACGCCGTATTCGCGCAGCGGCGCCGTGGGGTCACGCGGCGCGGCGGACTTGAGGCCGAGGCGCTCGGCGATGGCGTTGGGATGCATCGTGTTCACGAAGACGACGACGCCGGGCTCGGGGGCCTCGGCAATGATGCGCATCGCCTTGCCGACGAGGCCTTCGCGGGGGCCCTTCTCGCCCAGGATGTCCGCAAGCACGTCGGTGCGGTGGACGCGGACGATGGTGGTCGAGTCCGGGCGGATATCGCCGTGGACGATGGCGATATGTTCGGAACCGTCGAGCGCGTTGCGGAAGCACACCGTCCGGAAGCCTTCTCCGTAGGCGGAGTTCAGCGGCGCCTCGACGCGGCGCTCAAGGAAGCGGTCATTCTGGCGGCGCCAGTGGATGAGGTCAGCGATGGTGCCGATCTTGAGATTGTGGAGCTGGGCGAAGGCGACGAGTTCCGGCAGGCGGGCCATCGTGCCGTCATCGTTCATGATTTCGCAGATGACACCCGCCGGGAAGAGGCCGGCCATACGGGAGATGTCGACGGCGGCTTCGGTATGGCCGGCGCGGACGAGCGTGCCGCCTTCCTTGGCGATCAGCGGAAAGACGTGGCCGGGCGTGACGATGTCGGCATGATCCTTGGTCGGATCAATCGCGACGGCAATGGTGCGGGCGCGGTCATGCGCGGAGATCCCGGTAGTGACGCCTTCCTTCGCTTCGATGGAGACGGTGAAGGCCGTCTGCATGCTTTCGCGGTTGTTGCGCGTCATCATGTCGAGCTGCAGCGTGTGGGCACGCTCCTGCGTCATCGAGAGGCAGATCAGGCCGCGGCCATGCTTGGCCATGAAGTTGACCGCTTCGGGCGTGGCGAAGGTGGCCGGGATGACGAGATCGCCTTCGTTCTCGCGGTCCTCGGCGTCGACGAGGATGAACATGCGCCCGTTGCGCGCGTCCTCGATGATCTCCTCGATGGACGAGATGGCGGCGTGGAATTCATTGCTCATGGCGCGTTACTTTCCTTCCGGCGCGTCGGCGCCGATCATGCGCGCGACATAGCGGGCAAGCATATCGATTTCGAGATTGACCTTGGTGCCAGCCTTCAGTGCACTGAGGGTCGTGACTTCCCAGGTGTGCGGGATGATGGCGACCTGGAAGTCACCGTTTGGCAGCGCGGCGGCGACGGTGAGCGAGACGCCATCAATCGCGGCGGAGCCTTTGGTGGCGAAGTAGCGCGCAATGGCGGCAGGCGGGCGGATGGTGACGCGGAAGCTCTGGCCTTCAGGCTCGACCGAGACGATCTCGCCGACACCGTCGACATGGCCGAAGACGAAATGGCCGCCAAGCTCGTCGCCGAGTTTCAGGCTCTGTTCGAGATTGACACGGGCGCCTTCCTTCCAGCCGCCGAGGACGGTTTTGGACAGGGTTTCGGGCACAGCTTCAACCGCGAACCAGGCGCCGCGTTCGCCTTCGCCCTTGTCCACGACCGTCAGGCAGACGCCGGAGTGCAGGATCGAGGCGCCCATGGCGACGCCGGCGAGCGGATAGCCGCTCTCGACCTCGAACCGGGTGAGGCCATTACGGTGCTCTGCGCGGCGGATAGTGCCGACATCTGTGACGAGGCCTGTGAACATTCTGGATCCTGCCGGGCTATTGCTCAGATCGAACATAAGTATCGAGGACATCGTCTCCAATCCGTTCCGTCGCGACAGGACGCCAACGGGTCGCGGACTTGAGGTCGGACAGGCCGAGTTCGCCGAGGGCCGAGAGCCCCTCCCCGCCGATGAGAATGGGGGCGCGGAACCAGGCGAGCTCGTGGACGAGGCCCTCGCGCACGAAGCTGGCCGCGAGGTGGCTGCCGCCTTCCAGCAGGATGCTGCGGATGCCGTCGGCTTCGGCACGGCGGACGAGGTCAGCGGGGCTGACGCGGATGCCATTGCCGCAGCGCCAGACGGCGGCGCCGGCGGCGGCATGGGCGGGGGCGTTGCTGCCGGCGGTGACGAGGGCGACGGGGCCGGCGTTGAGCGAGGTCATCAGCTTGGAGGTGAGCGGTGTGCGGGCCTGCGAATCCGCGATGAGGCGCAGGGGCTGGCGCGGGGGCAACGGGATGGTGCGGGCGGTCAGCAGCGGATCGTCGGCGAGCACAGTGCCGACACCGACGAGAATGGCGTCATGCGCGGCGCGCAGGTCATGGGCCCGGGCGCGAGAGGCGCTGGAGGTGATCCACTGGCTGGTGCCATCGGCGAGGGCGATGCGGCCGTCGAGCGAGGTCGCAAGCTTCAGGGTGATGCGGACGGCGCTCATTCCTCTGCGGCGTCTTCTTCGTCGAGCGCGGCTTTCTCGATGAACTGGGCGAAATCGCTGGGGTCCTTGAAGTCCTTGTAGACGCTGGCATAGCGGACATAGCCGACCGGATCGACGCGCTTCAGCGCCTCCATGACGAGTTCGCCGACTTCCGAGGACGGCACTTCAGTCTCGCCGCCGCTTTCGAGCTTGCGTACGATGCCGGAGACCATCTGGTCGACGCGCTCGCGGTCAACGGGGCGTTTGCGGAGGGCGACGGCGATGGAGCGCTGCACCTTCTCGCGGTCGAACAGGGCCCGTTTGCCGTCGCGCTTGACGACCATGATCTCGCGCAGCTGGACGCGCTCGAACGTGGTGAAGCGGGCGCCGCAATTCTCGCAGACGCGGCGGCGGCGCACGGCCGTATCGTCTTCAGCCGAGCGGCTGTCCTTTACTGACGTATTGTCTGAGCCGCAGAAAGGACACCGCAAGACGTATCAGGCTCCCAGGCCCTGGTAGATCGGATACTGGGCGGTGAGCGATTTCACTTCGGCGCGCACCTTGTTCTCGACTGCTTCGGAATTGCCGGCCGACAGGGCGGCGACGATCTCGCCGATCCAGGCGCCGATCTGGCGGAACTCTTCTTCGCCAAAGCCGCGCGTCGTGCCGGCGGGTGAGCCGACGCGGATGCCGGAGGTGATGGTCGGCGGCGCGGGATCGAACGGAATGCCGTTCTTGTTGCAGGTGATGTAGGCGCGCTCGAGGGCGGCCTCAGCATCCTTGCCGGTGACGTTCATGGGGCGAAGGTCGATCAGCGCGACGTGGGTGTCGGTGCCGCCGGAGACGACATCCAGGCCAGAGGCGCGGCAGGCGGCCGCCATGGCGCGGGCGTTGGCGACGACCTGAGCCGCGTAGGTGCGGAACTCGGGCGACAGCGCCTCGCCGAAGGCGACCGCCTTGCCGGCGATGACATGCATCAGGGGGCCGCCCTGGATGCCCGGGAAGATAGCCGAATTGATCTTCTTGGCGAGGGCCTCGTCATTGGTGAGGATCATGCCGCCGCGCGGGCCGCGCAGGGTCTTGTGCGTGGTCGTCGTGGCGATGTGCGCATGGTCGAGCGGGTTCGGATGCGCGCCGCCTGCCACCAGTCCTGCGAAGTGGGCCATGTCGACGAGGAAGATGGCGCCGACTTCATCGGCGATCTCGCGGAAGCGCCGAAAATCGATCTGGCGCGGATAGGCCGAGCCGCCGGCGATGATCATCTGCGGGCGGTGGGCGCGGGCGAGACGGGCGACTTCCTCGAAATCTATCAGGTGGTCATCCGGGCGCACGCCGTACTGGACGGCGTTGAACCATTTTCCGGACTGGTTGGGCTTGGCGCCGTGCGTGAGGTGGCCGCCGGCGGCGAGGCTCATGCCGAGGATGGTGTCGCCCGGCTTCAGGACGGCCTGGAAGACGCCCTGATTCGCCTGGCTGCCGGAGTTCGGCTGGACGTTTGCGAAGCCGCAATTGAACAGCTTCTTGGCGCGCTCGATCGCGAGTTCTTCGGCGATATCCACGAACTCGCAGCCGCCGTAGTAGCGTTTTCCCGGATAGCCTTCTGCGTACTTGTTGGTAAGGACCGAGCCTTGCGCTTCCATCACCGCGCGTGAGACGATGTTTTCCGAGGCAATCAGCTCGATCTGATGCTGCTGGCGGGTTGCCTCCTTGGCAATCGCTGCGGCCAGCTCGGGGTCGCGTTCGGCCAGCGAAGCCGTGAAAAAGCTGCCCGCAAGGGACTGAGGGTTGTGCGCCGTGTCTGCCATGGGATCCTCTGGTTCCGAGTCCCCGGCTGTTTACGCGTCCGCGCCGCCATGGGCAACTGCGGCGTAGTCGATGTTACGCATGCCCTAAACGTTGGCGTTGCTTAAATATTTTGGCGCGAAGACATGTTAGATACTTTACGCCGCAACCCCATTACAATTAAACCAAGATTAATTCTGGAAACTGGTTCGATGAATACAGGTCCAGGTGGGGTGGGACAATGAAAGAACTTGAGGAATCCGAGCTGCTCGAGATGACCGTTGAAATCGTGTCATCTTATGTGGCCAACAACGCTTTGCAGGCGGCAGCCTTGCCGGACCTGATCAAGAGCGTGCACGCGACGATTCTCGGGCTTTCGCGCGAGGTTGAGGCGCCGGTCGAGGCGTCAGCGCCGGCGATCGCGATCAACAAGTCCGTCACACCCGAATACATCATCTGCCTGGAAGATGGCCGGAAGCTGAAAATGCTGAAGCGCTATCTGCGCACCCGGTTTGACATGACGCCGGAAGAATACCGGGCGAAATGGAACCTGCCGGCTGACTATCCGATGGTCGCACCCAATTATGCAAAACTGCGTTCGCGGCATGCGAAGCAGATCGGCCTCGGAAAAAAGCGCTAGAGGCCGCTGAGGTTCCCCTCAAGCGGCCTGATCCAGCCCCAACTGCTTCCAAACGGCCAGCAAAGCGGAAACCAACTCGTCGATCATGATCTCGTCGTGGACGGGGCTCGGCGTGAAGCGCAGGCGCTCCGTGCCGCGCGGAACGGTCGGATAATTGATCGGCTGGACGTAGATGCCGAAGTCGAAGAGCAGCGTGTCGGACAGCGCCTTGCAGCGTTCCGGATCACCCACGAGCAGCGGCACGATGTGTGACGGGGACTCCATGACCGGCAGGCCGGCATCGAGGAATTTCTGCTTTAGCTGGGCGGCCTTCTGCTGATGCACGGCGCGCAGGCGGCGGCCTTCATCGGTCCGCAGCTTCCGGATGCTGGCGAGTGCGCCGGCGGCCATCACAGGGCACGTCGAGGTGCTGAAGATGAAGCCGGAGGCCATCGAGCGGATGGCATCGACCACCGCCGCATGGCTGGCGATGTAGCCGCCCATGACGCCGTAGCCCTTGGCCAGCGTGCCTTCCATGATGTCGATACGGTCAGCGAGGCCGAGCATTTCGGCAACGCCGGCACCCTGCCGGCCATAGAGGCCGACAGCGTGGACTTCGTCGAGATAGGTCAGCGCGTTGAACGCTTCGGCGAGATCGCAGATCTCTTCCATGCGGCCGAAATCGCCATCCATCGAATAGACGCTTTCGAAGGCGATCAGTTTGGGGCGGTCCGGATCGTCATTTTCGATCAGGGAGCGCAGGTGCTCGACGTCGTTGTGACGGAACACGCGGTAGTCGGCGCCGGAACGGCGGATGCCCTCGATCATCGACGCGTGGTTCAGCGCATCGGAATAGATCACCAGGTTCTTCATGATCTTGCCGAGCGTCGACAGGGTCGCATCGTTTGACACGTAGCCGGACGTAAACAGCAGCGCGGCTTCCTTGCCGTGAAGGTCGGCAAGCTCACGCTCAAGATCGACGTGGAAACGGGTCGTGCCGGAAATGTTGCGCGTGCCGCCCGAGCCGGCGCCGAAGCTGTCGATGGCTTCGTGCATGGCGTTGATGACGTCGTCGTCCTGGCCCATGCCAAGATAGTCGTTCGAGCACCAGATGGTGACTTCGCGTTCGCCATCTTCAAAGCGGGCGGTGGCCTTCGGGAAGCGGCCCTTGTGACGGTGAAGGTCAACAAACACCCGGTAACGGCCTTCGCCGCGGATGGTGTTCAGGGCTTCTTCGAACGCTTTGAGGTGCTTCATGGCCACACACAGTCTTTCACGATAGGCGCCAACCGAATTAGGACGGCGGACCTAATTTGGTTAGGTCCGGCATGTTTTTAATCCGATCCGGTAAAATACCTATGCGGCATAACCGGGCAGTTGCCGGTCCAGCTTTCGCAGGAGGGCCGGCCAGACGAGGCGCTCGGAGAGCGTCGTCATGCCGGAGCTGTGATGGGTCAGACCGCCCTGCCCGGCGACCTTGTCCTGCAGTGCTTCGTCACACTCCAGCACGCCGTCACGGCCCGCCGAGAGCGCCATGATCTGCATCTTGCAAGCCCGCTCGAGGAAGAACATGCGGGTGAAGGTCATCGCGGCGGTTTCGCCGCAGGTGAGCGTTCCGTGGTTGCGCAGCAGCATGGAGTGCTTCTTGGGGCCGAGGTCGCGCACCAGGCGCTCGCGCTCGTCCAGATCCAGTGCGACGCCTTCATAGTCGTGATAGGCGACGTCTTCGCGCACGATCATGGCCGTCTGGCTGATCGGCATCAGGCCTTCCTTCTGCGAGGACACGGCCACGCCCTGATCAGTGTGCAGGTGCATCACCACGTGCGCATCTTCGCGCGCTGCGTGTATTGCCGAGTGGATGGTGAAACCGGCCGGATTTATCATCGCGTCGGTCTCCTGGACGATATTGCCTTCCAGATCGACTTTCACGAGCGAGGAGGCCGTGATCTCCTCGAAGAAATAACCATAGGGGTTGATCAGGAAATGGTGCTCAGGCCCCGGCACCCGGTGGGAGATGTGGGTGAAGATCATGTCGTCCCAGCCGTACAGCGCGGTCAGGCGATAGAGGGCGGCGAGATCGACCCGGGCCTTCCATTCAGCTTCGCTTACGGCGCTGCGGATATCGATATTGGGGTTGCCATCGGCCATTGTCGTTTCTCCCTTTGATCTTCTGAGTTTAGCTGAAGTCCGGCCCAGGCGCCAGATTATCCTGACGCCCGTGTCACCTTCGGACGCAGCGGAAAGCGGGGCGCCTTGACGCCCCCCTCAAAGCGCCTGCACATGCCGGCCATGGCCGATGTAAAACTGTCCTTTTTCGCCTCGAAGCGCCCGGAAGCCCAGCAGGCCCTGCCCCTGCTGGCGGCGAAATATGGCAACCATCCCGAGGAAGACGCCGACGTCATCGTGGCGCTGGGCGGCGACGGGGCAATGCTGGACACGCTGCGCAAGCGGTTTGCCGACAACAAGCCGGTCTATGGGATGAACCGTGGGACCATCGGCTTCCTGATGAACGAGTACAGCGCGGACGGCCTTGTCGAGCGGATCGATGCCGCCGAACGGGCGAGCCTGACGCCCCTGAAGATGTTTGCCGTGGACATTCACGGGCAGGAGCACCGGGCACTGGCGATCAACGAGGTTTCCCTGCTGCGCCAGACGGCCCAGTCGGCGCGGCTGCGAATCGCCGTGGATGGCCGGGCGCGGATGGAGGAACTGGTCTGCGACGGGATCATGGTGGCGACACCCGCCGGCTCGACCGCCTATAACCTTTCGGCGCACGGGCCTATCCTGCCGATCGGGGCGAACCTGCTGGCGCTGACGCCGGTGAGCGCCTTCCGGCCGCGGCGCTGGCGCGGGGCATTGCTGCGCCATGATGCGCGGGTCGACATCGACATCCAGGCGCCCGACCGGCGGCCGGTTTCGGCATCTGCGGACAATCAGGAAGTGCGCGACATCGTGCGCGTCTCGGTCGAGGCGGACCACGCGAAGCGCCTGACCCTGCTGTTTGATCCGGGCCATGCGCTGGACGAGCGCATCCTCACGGAACAGTTTGCTTTTTAAGGAGTTCCGCGCGCCAGCAGCTTACTGTTAACCGTTGGCGGTTAACCTTCAGACCTCAAATACAGGGCCTGACACATGCTGAGCAAACTGATCTCGAAAGCCAACCTTGCTGTGACCGGTGGCCGCCGCAACAGCCAGCCGCTTCCGCCGCCGGATATCTCGCGCGTGATCAAGCCCAAGCCACCGGCTATGGCGGCCTCTGCTCCGATCTTCATCGAAGAGACAGAATCGCTGGGCGAGCATGCCGAGCGCGCCGTCGAGAGCCTGTCGGAACAGTTCGAAGCCTGGATGCGCCGCGACCTCGAATCGCTGCGCGAGACCTGGTCCGACGCGCAAAGGCCGGAAGCCACGGCGGAAGACTACCGGCGCCTCTACACGGCGGCGCACAATATTACGGGCGCGGCGCCCTCTTACGGCTTCCCGGCCGTTTCGCGGCTGAGCAAATCTCTGTGCACCCTGCTGTCGCAGACCCGGCCGGGCGAGAATGCGCCGCTGATCAACCTGCACGTCGAAGCCTGCCGGGCGGCGATCGCTGCGGGTCCGGAAGGCGATGCCAGCCATTCGGTGGCAGACGCGGTCTGCGATGCACTCGAGCGGCGAGTGGCCGCGCGCATCGCGAGCTGATCAGACCTTTACGTTCGACAAGAGTTCCATCGTCTGGCCATAGCCGGCCTCTTCCGGAATGAAGAGGCAGGGCGCGCCGTCATCTGTTTTGCCCGGGTGCGGAAGGACGCTGACCACCGGCTCTGCGCCGAAAGTCTCGATTGCCATCTTCACGGATGTGGCCCGCGCGAGTTTGATCAGGTTCATCCGTGTGGGGAAGATGATCGTCGCCTGCCCTTCGCGTTCCTGACGCAGCGCTTCGTCGGCTGACAGCCAGACAGCATCTGTGGTTTCACGGCCGTCATGCGAGGCGATCTGATGGATCGGGGCCGGGGCGACATAGAAGTGGGTATCGAACCGCTTGGGCATCATGACCGGGGTGATCCAGTGGCCGAAGTGCACGAGGCTATCGAGCGCCAGCACGAGGTCATGCTCTTTCGCGAGTTCAAGGAAGGACATCTCGCCCCGGTCCACGGCGCCGCGATGGGGCGCGAGCTTTTCGGCAATGTCGGCGCCGACCAAGGCGGCGCCCGGGCCGCGGGTGGAGCGGTGGCGGGCGATCAGCAGGCCGGACTCTTCGTAGGCCTCACGGATCGCGGCGATGCGCGCGTCTTGCTGGACCGGGCCGAAATCGCCGTCCGTCCAGTCATCCCAGTCCGGACTAGCGTCTGGCCCTGCCGCCTTGCCGCCCGGAAAAACCAGAGCACCTGCAGCAAAATCGATTTCGTAGTGGCGCTTCACCATCAGCACTTCGGGCGACGGCGCTGCATCGCGCAAAAGCAGAATCGTGGCCGACAGCCGGGGATCGGAGGGGACGCGTTCAGTCATGGTGGCCAAATTCCTTAAAATTTCCGGGAAAACGAACCCGTTGCCTGCGCGTGATGTTCAACTCCAGCCGCTAGGGAAGGCAAGAGCCAGTCAAGCGACGCCACAAGGAATACCGGATGCGCCCCTTCCCACGTCCCAACACCACACTTGTGCGGAATGCGCTGGCGCCTGCCGTGCGGTTCAAGCCAGTCATGCATCTGATTTCGGGCGACTCACTGGGCCTGGTCGCCGACGAGCCGGTCGAGTTCGAGGAACGCGCAGCCTTCGGGCCAGCTTCCGCCGAGGCCGCAAGCGCCAGCCCGGCTAAATGGCTTGCCGGGCGCCTGGAGCGTATCGCGAGCGCGGCCTATTCACACGGGCACGCGCACCGCCCCATTCTCGTTGCTGCGCCCATGGCCGGGCTTGCCGATCCTGATTCTGCACTTGCCTGCGACGCCGCCGTGCGCCGCACTGTGCTCTGCCAGCAGGAATTCTGCCTGATGTTCTCGGATGCCGCTTTCGCGGGCGATCCGGCCGACAGCACGGCACGCATCGCCCGATTCCGCCGCGCTGGTTTCCGGGTTGGCATCGACATGCGCTATTCCTGGCAGACGCCGCTCAGCGAAAGCTTCCGTATACTGATCGACACGATCCGCGTGGACGCCGACGCACTGGAGGCTTCCAACGAGCTTTGCGACACGGTTTTTGCCGCGAAGTCCTCAGGCGTGCTGGTCGTCGCTGATCATGCGAACTGGCGCGACGGCGACTATCTGGAGTCGCTCGGTGTCGACGGCGGTGTTGCCCCGCAAGCAGACGCCTGAACTCAGGCTGCGTCGATGCCTTCGCTGGCCTCTTCGCGGGTCGCCATTTCCGAATAATAGTCCAGCTTGTCGAGCAGGTACTCGAGGTCGTCCTTCGGGATCGCCTGGAACTGCGTCAGCACACGCTCGATCATCCGGGCACGGAAGCGGGCACGGTCGTTCGGGCCGCCATCGTGCTGGGTTTCGTGGAAGACGTTCACCGCCGCCTTGAAGGCGGGCAGCATCTTGCGCGGCAGGCCGGCACGGTCGAACACAGTCTGCAGGCCCAGCGGGCCGGCGTCGTGGATCATCAGCCAGACGCGCTGGTGGGCAACGCCGGAAAGCTCCGACAAGGCATATTCGACAAAGCGCATCTGGCCGCAGCACAGCGCGCGCATGATCAGCGAGTTGGTCAGGCGGCCATTGAGATTCAGCTGCGAGACAAATCGCGGCAAGTCATTGGTGCGACCCGCTTGCTCGACGAGGTCGATGGTCGCGCGCTCGCGCGCACTGGCAGCCAGGTCGATGGCAAGTTGGGCAGGCAGCTCATGCCGGTTGACGAGAATGTCGAACAAGGCGCCGGAGACAAGGGAGACCATCTTCTCGGCGATGTGCGTCGGAATGAAGTCGCGCTTGATCAGTCCGGCCTGAACAATCTCGTCACGTCCAAAGCGCTGGATCGTGTCATCGAAGGCCTTGTCGGACCATTCGGCGCCGCTGTTCGTCGACAGGGCCCGCACGGCTTCGACGGCGCCATGCTCGGTGATGATCTCGGTCAGCGTGATCGACACGGACTCGCGGCTGGCGATGGCGGCCTGCTTGGCGGCGGAGACGGCCAGCACGAGTTCGACGAGGTCTTCTTCGGTGAGCACAGGCGAGTCCTGAAGCACCGGAATAGCGACCGCCTCGATATCATTCGCGAGCTTTAGGGCGACCTCACGCGGCAGGATGGGCGACGATCTGAGCGTGACGGCGAGCGTGCGGCGGACGAGATCGGCTGCATCTTCCGCCAGGATGGCGATGATCTCTTCGGCGAAAGCCTTTTCCCTGTCCGTAAGAACGTCGAGCGCGATGCGGCGGCAGAGCCGGTGGGCAACAGAAGCGCGTTGCTCGGGCGTCTCTCCGCGCATCAGGCGCAGGATGTCGTCTTCGGTCAGCTGTGGCCGGATGCTCTGGACCGTCATGGGCGGGATCTATCCTAAGATTCGAATACGACCGGACGGTGCGCGACGCTGGTTAACATCGATTTACCAAACGGCGCCGAGACCGAAAACCGCACATGAAAAGGCCGGCCGGAAAGGTCCGGCCGGCTTCGAAATTGTGGCATTAAAGCAACGCTTAAGCTTCGTCTTCCTTGAAGAGCTCGTCGCGGGATACCGAGGTCTCTTCGATCGTGGCGACCGAGAGGATGTGATCGACGACCTTATCCTCGTAGATCGGTGCGCGCAGCTGGGCCATTGCGTTCGGGTTCTTCTGGAAGAACTGGACGACTTCGCGTTCCTGGCCCGGATACTGGCGGGCTTCGCGGATGAGGGCCTGGTTCACTTCCTGCTCGGTGATGCGGACATCGGCGACGCGGCCGATCTCTGCCAGCACGAGGCCGAGGCGCACGCGGCGCTCGGCGATCTTGCGATACTCGGCTTTGAGCTCGTCTTCAGATTTGGATTTTTCTTCGTCCGTCACGCGGCCGGCATCCATTTCGCGCTGCAGCTGTTGCCAGATCTGCTCGAACTCCTGATTGACCATGCCGGGCGGCAGGTCGAAGTCGTGGGCCGCGTCGAGCTTATCGAGCAGGTCACGCTTGGCTTTCGTCCGCGAGGCGTTCGAATGCTCGGCGGTGATCTGGTCCTTGATCAGGCCGCGCAACTGCTCGAGGCTTTCAAGGCCGAGGCCCTTGGCAAAGTCTTCGTCCAACTCAGCCTTCTTCGGGGCGCGCACTTCGTGCACTTTCACTTCGAACACGGCCGCTTTGCCGGCGAGGTTGGCGGCTTGGTAGTTTTCAGGGAAAGAGACGTTCAGCTCGGTGTCGTCGCCAGCCTTCACGCCAAGGAGCTGCTCTTCGAAGCCCGGGATGAAGCGGTTGGAACCGATCACGACTGATTGCTGCTCGGCGGCGCCGCCATCGAAGGGCACGCCGTCGATCTTGCCGACGAAGTCGATGACGACGGCGTCGCCGTTCTCGGCAACGGCACCCTCATCGCGGGGCTCATACTGGGTGTTCTGCTCGGCGATACGCGTGAGGGATTCGGTGATCTGCTCTTCCGAGACCTCTGCGACGGGGCGCGAGATGGTTAGGGTGGCCGGATCGACCGGTGTGAACTCGGGCATCACGTCGACATTGACCTGGTAGGAGAGGTCTGCCTCGCCCTTGACGACTTTCTCGATGTCGCCGTCCATCTTGACGTCCAGCTGGCCGGCGGGGCGCAGGGCGCTGTCCTGCAGGGCCTTCTGGTTCGTTTCGTTGACCAGCTTGTCGATGACTTCGCCCATCAGGTCGCGGCCATACATCTTGCGCACGTGGGCCGCCGGAACCTTGCCCGGGCGGAAACCCTTGAGGCGCATCGTCGGGCGGATCTCTTCGATCCGCTGGGCGAGCTTTGCCTGGAGTTCTGTGGCGCTAACCTTGACCGCGAATGTGCGGCTGAGACCTTCTGCCTTGGTCTGAGTGACTTCCATGTCCTCGTCTTTCGTCAATGAAAGCGCAGCCGGGGGTGCCTCTTAAGGGCCCCGGATACGCTGAATCCTGCCTGAAGCGGCGGCTTATGTCATATGGGGAAGGCCCTGTCCACGCCGCGTGGCGGGCGAGTGCAGCGCCGTTCAGCCCCCTGCCCCGAGCCGGCCTGCGGGCAAGGCGATTGCCCCCGGCCAGCCGCTCGCGTATGAGGCGGCGACGTGCGGATGTGGCGGAATTGGTAGACGCACTGGATTTAGGTTCCAGCGCCGCAAGGTGTGGAGGTTCGAGTCCTCTCATCCGCACCATTTCGGACCTATTGGACCGGGCCGAGACCGGCGGCTTTCCCGAACATCTTCTTGCGGATTTCGGGCAGCGCCCGGACGATGCAGAAGCCGAACGCCAGAGCGAGAAGGATCAACTGGTCGCGGCTGAGGTCCGACTGGCTGAGGACCACGCCAGAGAACATCGTCAGGAAGGCAAGGCGCACCATCTGGCTCGACAGGACGTGCTCGTTCCCCCCGGCGCGGCGGATGGCGTACATCGACCAGGTGCGCACGATCTGGGCGCAGCCCAGCGCAACACCGGCCGGATGGATCGGGAAGAAGAGCAGCGGGCCGAAATACTTCGTCACATGCAGCGGCAGATAGGCGAAGACCCGCCAGGCCAGCGGTGCATGATTGAAGAGACCGAACACGAGCCGCGAGACGAAGAGGAAGGCCATCCAGAGCGTGGCCAGCAGCGCGGCTGACCAGCCGGCGGGAACAAGTGTTTCGAGGTGCAGGTTCGCCAGCATTGCCTGCTGCAGGCCCGAAGGCATGAGCGCAAAGGCGCCGAAGGAGACAAGCGCTGCCCAGATCCAGGCGTCGGGCTCGAGGCGGAAGCCCCGATACTTGTAGAAGCTGCCGGAGAGCTTTGGCTGGGCTTCCTTGCGTTCGCCGACACGGTCGTTCTCGGCATAGCCGATCTCGTAGACGAGCATGTAAGCGATGAACATGAGCGTGAGACACGCGAGCAGGTGCAGGACATACGGACCTGACAGCACAGCGAACATCAGCAGCAGGACGGGCAGTTCCTCGAGGAATATCTGCTTGATCAGGAAGCCGGGGGTGCGCTTGATCTTCGCGGTGTAGAAGAACGGGAAGTAGGCATTGGCGAGCGCTGGCGTCGTGATCTCTGCCGACCAGCGGATGATATGGCCGTGCCGGGTTGCCTGCAGAAGGTCGGCGTCGTCCTTAGCCGAGTCGGTGACGACAATGTCCGTATCAGGATTTATCTCGTAGCCTGCTTTCCGAAGCAGCGCGATCTTGCCGCGCGATCTGGCGCCCGGCTGTGACAGCAGCCCCGGCGCGACAATTGCGGCGCGCTCAAGAGCTGAGCCTTTCAGCAGGGCGCGGATGATCCAGTCCACCCCGAAGCTGACGATCACGATGCGGGCCGGATCAATCCCCTTGACCGCATCTTCGAGCAGCAGATTGCGCCCCTGCGAGTAGATTTCCGGCGCGGCGCGGCGGAACCGGCCAGCGGTCCAGGGCGCGAGCAGCACGACCAAAAGGATCCGCACGGCATCACGCCAGACAAAGTAACCGTTCTTGCCGAGCAACTTCCAGGGCACGAAACCGGAAACGACTTTCAAGAGCGGCGCCATCAGCCCGGAAGGACGAGCCTCGTTCAGGAAGGCCTCGGTGGAGTTCCAGAGGAAAACAGTGTGGTCGAAATCGAGGTAAACGCGGCCGGAGGAGCCCGTGCCGGCGATGTCATCGCGGAGGTTTGTGAGCGCCGCGATTTCGCCGGAGCGCGAAGTATCGGTTTCAATTGCGGCCAATTCGAAACTCCCTTCGCTCGCCCGGCCCGATGATCGCGCCCATCAGACCTATGCAAAGCAACAAGCAGGCCAGCTTTGTAGCGCGCCGCTTGGTTAATTCCGCCCTAAACCGGCACGTTAACAGCCGTTCCGGTCAGCCCGGTTCGCCGTGCAGCGCACTGAGGATATCCGGCAGCTGCTGTTCGAGGTCTTCAGCGATCAACCCTGCGCCTACCCGGCGACCGGCTTCACCATGGATCCAGGCGGCCATGGCGGCGGCGAGGAAGGTGTCGACGCCCTGTGCCATGAAGCCGGCCATGATGCCGGCCAGCACATCACCGGAGCCGGCAGTGGCCAGCCAGCGCGTCGCATGCGTATTGACGATGACATGGCCGCTGGGCGAGGCGATGACTGTGTCCGCGCCCTTGATCAGCACGGCGCAGTTGGCGCGTGCCGCCGCCAGCCGCGCAGCTTCGATCTTGTTCGGCGCCGTCTCGAGCAGGTCACCGAACAGGCGCTCAAATTCGCCGGTATGGGGGGTCAGCACATCCCCTTCCCGGAGCATGCCGAATAGGGCAGCGGGATCGGCTGCGAACACTGTAAGTGCGTCGGCATCGAGCACGACCCGTGCGGGCGAAGTAAGCAGCGCGGCGACATTCTCGCGCGTCTGCGGCGTGACGCCGGCAGCGGGGCCGATCACCACCGCGCTGGCGGTTTCAGCGGCCGCGCGGATATCGGATGCTCCGTCAACGGAACTCAGCATGATCGCGGTCAGATGCGTTGCATTGACCATCAGCGCCTGAGGCGGCGAGAGCAGCGTCACGAGGCCTGCCCCGGCGCGCAACCCGGCCTTGGCCGACAGGCGCGCGGCACCTGTGGAACTCATCCCGCCACTGACGACTTTCAGGTGCCCGCGCCGATGCTTGTAATCCCCCTGCCCCGGTTGCGGCAGGCCTGCGGCCCAGAGCGCAGGGCTGTTTTCCATCGCGCGGGTTTGAACGGGCACTCCGATATCGGCCACCATCACGCCGCCGCAAAAGGCGGAGCCGGGCAACAGCACATGCGCCGGGCGGAGCGCAGCAAAGGTGATTGTGCCTTCGGCGCTGAAACAGGGACCGAGGGGCCGGGCAGTGAAGCCATCCATTCCGGAGGGGACATCGACGGAGACGACCCGGGACGGACGCGCCGCAAGCGCAGCGGCGACGCCTTCCAGCGGGCGGGTCAGGCCGCCGCCATAGAGCGCGTCCACTACAAGCTCATGCGGTGCTGTCAGCGCCTCTTCGAGCGTGCCGACCTTGCCTTCCCAGAGCGCAGCGGCCTTGGCTGCATCACCCTTCAGTTCAACTACCGGCACGGCGCAAAACACATCCACCTTGCGCCAGAGTTTCGCAAGCGCGGCGGCCGCGACAAAGCCGTCGCCGCCGTTTCCGCCGGGACCACACAGAACCTGGATTTGACCATCCGGCCAATGCGCATGGACAAACTCGGCAACTGCCTGCCCCGCACGCAGCATCAGCTCGAAACTATCGGTGCCCGTACCGATCACCGCGTGCTCGGCGAGACGCATTTCCTGAGGAGTGAGAATTGGCCGACCCATGCGGGCGGCTCATAGCACGCGGGTGGCGGATTCGCTTCCGTATTCTGCGACACGCAGCCGTCCGCCCGCGCGCTCGAGACGCGTCAGCGAGCAATGCCCCGGGCGGAACACAGTCACGCGGTCATCGCCTTCAAGCAGGCCGCACAGCGCATTGATGGCTACGAAGTGCGAGAATACAGCCGTGCCCGGCGGCAGACTTCCCACGAATTCGCCCATCGCTGCGCGCCATCCGACATAAGTGTCGCCAGCATCGGTCCAGGTGCCGGCCATGACACTGCGCAGCCAGGCCACACGGTCGACTGTGCCGGACGGCGTGGCGATCTCGGAGACTTGCGGCGCGATCGAAGGCGTGAGTCCGAGCAGCTCCGACAGCGGCTGCGAGGTCTCGCGGCAGCGCTGCATGGGGCTGGAGATGATGGAACGGACGCCCGAGTCCTTCAGGAGATTCGCAACGGCAACAGCCTGCCCGGCGCCGAGCGTGCTGAGGCCCGGATCGGGATGGTCGCCCCAGCCCGCTTCTGCCTCTCCGTGGCGGATCAGCCAGATCAAGCGGCAACTGGCTCGGCTTGGGTCATGGTCTGCGGTTGCAGCGTCGGCGTGTAGCCATGCTGGGACAGCAGTTTCAGCGTCTCGCGGTAGATCACCGGCTTGGCGATCCCGAGCCGCACGCGGGCGGCATCAAGCGGTTCGCGCATCAGGGCGATGATGTCCTGTTCGATGATCTTCTGAGCAGCCGCGCCATTGCGCTTGCCCTCCCAGAAGCATTCCATGATCCTTGCCTTCTTGGGTGAGTGTTTCGCGATCGTGCGGCAACCCACGTAAGAGATAAAGATCACGCCCAGACCGGGCTGCTGGCTGTAAGTGAAGGCAAGCAGGGACGCTTCGCCCAGCGCATCGCGGTTGTAGCCGCTGAGCACATGGAACAGGTCGTGCGTGTCGCGCAAGCGATTGCCATACCACTTCATGTCATCGTCAAACTCGCGGGCCTTCGACCGGAACTTCTCACTCTCGTCGACGAGGCCCTGCGCGCTGAGGCCTTCGCGCTCCATGAACTCGATATAGGCCCGGCCCACGGTGCCTTCCGGCAGCTCGCGGATCCAGCTGTGATCATCGAGGACCGGCGGCAGGTAGGGCTTCTCGGCTAAGAGCTTGCGCCCGGCCTCGGTCTTGGCAAATGCCCAGAAATTGCGCTCGAAGGAATTGCCGTTCAGCGCTTCGATGATGTGGAACACCTGTTCGGTGTCCTCCTTGTCGGTGATCAGCGCCTGCATGTGCTTCCAGGCCTTCAATGGGCGGAAAGCGGCAGGGCGGCGATCTGGATGGACAAAGATTTCTGCGGTCATCAGCGAGTCTCCTGAAGTTATCATCCTGTAACATGCAGGGCCCCTGATGAAAAGTGACGCCAGCGTCATTTTCTTTGATCCGGGGGCCGATTCGCCTGCCTGTTTGTTGGGCGTGCCCGCCTCAAAATTTACCACTGCTCCATTCCACCGCACGAGTCGGCGGTCTTCCTATCGCATCCACCGACAACACCCCATACGCACGATTGAAATCTTAACCGGGCGGCTGGGGAGAACCACGCATGAAAAAGATCGAAGCCATTATCAAACCGTTCAAGCTCGATGACGTGAAGGAAGCCCTTCAGGAAATCGGCCTTCAAGGCATGACCGTCATCGAAGCCAAGGGCTTCGGACGCCAGCGCGGTCACACCGAACTCTATCGCGGCGCCGAGTACGTCGTCGACTTCCTGCCCAAGCTGAAGATCGAAGTCGTGCTGGCTGACAGCTCAGTCGAAGCTGCCGTCGAGGCAATCAAAAAAGCTGCGCATACCGACAAGATCGGGGATGGCAAAATCTTCGTTTCGGATGTTATCGACGCGGTGCGGATCCGTACCGGCGAGTCCGGCGACGCAGCACTCTAACTTCCGGCAGGCGCGGCGACGCGCTTCCAAATCAGACAGCACAAACAGCTCACCAGAAGGCAATACTCATGGCTGATGACCTTTTCAAAATGATGAAGGAACAGGACGTCCAGTACGTCGACCTCCGCTTCACCGATCCGCGCGGCAAGATGCAGCACGTCACGTTCCACAAGAACATGGTCGGGCAGGACTTCTTCACCGAAGGCCAGATGTTCGACGGCTCTTCGATCGCCGGCTGGAAAGCCATCAACGAGTCCGACATGCTGCTGATGCCGGATCAGGCCACAGCCATCATCGACCCCTTCTTCCAGCAATCGACGATGGCGGTGATGTGCGATGTGCTCGATCCGATTACCGGCCAGGCCTACAACCGCGACCCGCGCACGACCGCCAAGAAGGCCGAAGCCTACCTGAAGCAGGCCGGCGTCGGCGACACCGCCTTCTTCGGTCCGGAAGCCGAGTTTTTCATCTTTGACGACGTGCGCTGGTCGATCGAGCCGCACAAGACCGGCTACAGCTTCGACTCGACGGAACTGCCGATCAACACCGGCAAGGAATATCCGATGGGCAACCTCGGCCACCGGCCGGGCCCGAAGGGTGGCTACTTCCCCATGCCGCCGATCGACTCCGAGCAGGACATGCGCGGCGAAATGCTGACGATCATGGGCGAAATCGGCCTTGATCCCGAGAAGCACCACCACGAAGTTGCCCCGGCCCAGCACGAACTTGGCCTCAAGTTCTCAACGCTGACCGTGATGGCTGACCGGATGCAGCTCTACAAATACGTGATCCACAACGTGGCAGCATCGTATGGCAAGACCGCGACCTTCATGCCGAAGCCGATGTACAAGGACAACGGCTCGGGCATGCACGTCCACCAGTCCATCTGGAAAGATGGCAAGCCGCTCTTCGCCGGCAACAAGTATGCCGACCTGTCCGACATGTGCCTCTACTACATCGGCGGCATCATCAAGCACGCCAAGGCACTCAACGCGATCACCAACCCGTCGACGAACAGCTACAAACGCCTCGTCCCGGGCTACGAAGCGCCGGTCATGCTCGCCTACTCGTCGCGCAACCGCTCGGCCTCGATCCGCATCCCGTTCGGCTCGAACCCGAAAGCCAAGCGTATCGAAGCCCGCTTCCCGGATCCGATGGCGAACCCCTACCTCGCCTTCGCCGCACTGCTGATGGCCGGTCTCGACGGCATCGAGAACAAGATCCATCCCGGCGACGCGATGGACAAGGACCTCTACGACCTGCCGCCGGCCGAAGCCGCACAGATCCCGCAAGTCTGCGGTTCGCTGCGTGAAGCACTCGGCGCGCTCGACAAGGACCGCGCCTTCCTCAAGAAGGGCGGCGTGTTCGACGACGACCAGATCGACTCCTACATCGACCTCAAGATGGAAGAGAACATGCGGTTCGAACTTCATCCGCACCCGGTCGAGTTCGACATGTACTACAAGATGTAAGACGCGAGGGGCTTTCGTGTCTGTTCAGGGGAGGCCGGCATCTTCGGATGCCGGCCTTTTCTTTGCCACGAAGGCTGTGCAGGAAAGCCGCATGCTGAAGCTTCTGATTTACTGGGGCAGCTGGGCCTGGTTCCCGTTTGCTGCAGGCTGCGTGTGGGTGATCCTTCGTGGCCGGACCGTCCACAAGGCGATGGCCGCCGCGGCGCTTATCGTGTCAGCCATTCCGGCCTATGCACGCTTCGTCGAGCCTCGCCTGCTGGTCACGCATCACGAAACCATTCTCCTGCCCGGTGCAAGCGAGAGCTCCCCTTCCATCCGGATTGCCCTGTTCGGCGACCCGCATATCGGCATGTTCGGACACGCAATGCCGATCCGCCGCATCGTCTCGCGGATCAATGCAGAAGGCGTGGACGCGGTCTTCCTTGCAGGCGACCTGACCTATCATCCGGACCCGGACGAGATACCGGATGACTTCGACGCCCTCGGCGATCTTGAAGCGCCGCTGTTCGCGGTGCTCGGCAATCACGATGTCGGCTTTCCGGGCAATGACCTGACCGATCCTCTATTCGCTGCGCTCGGCGAGGCTGGCGCGGAGATCATGCATAACCGTGCATTCGAGACTGAGATCGGTGGGAATGCGTTGATCGTGTCCGGGGCATCAGACCTCTGGCAACGCAAGCAGGATTTCGGCTTCTCGGCCGCACTGCCGAAAAGCAAGCCGGTCCTGCTGCTGACGCATAACCCGGATACTGCGCTCGTCGTGCCGGACGACTTCAAGTACGATCTCATGCTCGCCGGTCACACGCATGGCGGCCAGGTGCGGATCCCCGTGATCTATCGCAGCGTCCTTCCCGTCAGCGGCCCGTTCGACAAAGAACTTCACCGCTTCGCCTCACCGGCCGGCGAGCGCCTCGTCTATGTGACTACCGGCACCGGCATGGTGGGCGTGCCGATGCGTTTCCTCATGCCGCCCCGCGTGGACATCCTGACAATTCACCTGCCGGAATGAAAAAGCCCCGGCTCAACGGCCGGGGCTTTTGATCTTCAGGGTCCGGAGGGTTTCAGCCCGCTTCGGTCTGTGTCTTGTTTGCGTGCACGTAGAGCGGCTCGGCATTGCCCTCAACCACTTCGGCATTGATCACGACTTCTTCGACGCCCCGCAGGTTCGGCAGTTCGAACATCGTATCGAGCAGGATCGCTTCCATGATGGAGCGAAGGCCGCGTGCACCGGTCTTGCGGGTGATCGCCTTGCGCGACACGGCGACGAGCGCCTCCGGCGTGAAGGTGAGCGCCACGTTCTCCATGTCGAACAGCTTCTGATACTGTTTCAGAAGCGCGTTCTTCGGCTGCGTCAGGATCTGGATCAGCGCTTTTTCGTCGAGGTCTTCGAGCGTTGCGATGACCGGCAGACGGCCGATGAATTCCGGGATAAGGCCGAACTTCTGCAGGTCTTCCGGTTCCGTGCCGCGCAGCGTCTCGCCCACGCCCTTGTCGGACGCGTTCTTGATCGTGGCGCCGAAGCCGATCGAGGCATTCTCGCCGCGCGCCGCGATGATCTTCTCGAGGCCGGCAAAGGCGCCGCCGCAGATGAAGAGGATGTTGGTCGTGTCGACTTGCAGGAATTCCTGCTGCGGGTGTTTCCGGCCACCTTGCGGCGGCACTGCCGCAACGGTGCCTTCCATGATTTTCAGAAGCGCCTGCTGCACACCCTCGCCCGACACGTCACGCGTGATCGAGGGGTTGTCCGACTTGCGCGAAATCTTGTCGATCTCGTCGATATAGACGATGCCGCGCTGGGCGCGCTCGACGTTGTAATCTGCCGCCTGGAGCAGCTTGAGCACGATGTTCTCGACATCCTCGCCCACATAACCGGCTTCGGTCAGCGTCGTGGCATCGGCCATCGTGAACGGCACATCCAGAATGCGCGCCAGCGTCTGGGCCAGCAGCGTCTTGCCGCAACCAGTCGGGCCAACAAGCAGGATGTTGGATTTCGACAGCTCCACCCCATCGGCTTTGCCAGCCGAGGAGAGGCGCTTGTAGTGGTTGTGGACGGCGACCGAGAGGATGCGTTTTGCGTGGCGCTGGCCGATGACATAGTCATCAAGCACATCGCAGATCTCCTGCGGCGTCGGCACGCCTTCGCGCGACTTGATCGCGGAAGTCTTGCTCTCCTCGCGGATGATGTCCATGCAGAGTTCGACGCACTCGTCGCAAATGAACACGGTCGGTCCAGCGATGAGCTTTTTCACCTCATGCTGGCTCTTCCCGCAGAAAGAGCAGTAGAGCGTGTTCTTGGAGTCGCCGGAGCCGGTTTGCTTCGTCATAACGTCCTCAATGCCGCGAAACGCTTAACGCAGGCTTTAGGGCCCGCCCTGACGCGATCCGTAGGGTTCAAGTCTATAGTTGTTCGCAAAGCCTGCAAGGGGCGGGCCGCACGTTGTATTAACGGCTATTTTTCGTCTTCTGCGGACCGGCGCTCGTAAACCTTGTCCACAATACCGAATTCCATGGCCTGTTCTGCCGTCAGGAACGTATCGCGGTCCAGCGTGCGCTCGATCACTTCATAGGGCTGCCCGGTGTGGCGCACGTAGATATTGTTAAGGCGGCGCTTCAATTCGATAATCTCTTCGGCGTGACGCTCGATGTCCGTCGCGACGCCCGAATAGCCGCCCGAAGGCTGGTGCAGCATCACGCGGGCATTCGGCAGCGCGATCCGCATACCCTTTTCCCCAGCGGCAAGCAGCAGCGAGCCCATCGAGGCTGCCTGGCCGATGCACACGGTGGAGATCGGGCAGCGCACGTACTGCATCGTGTCGTAGATCGCGAGGCCGGACGAGACGTAGCCGCCGGGGCTGTTGATATACATGGCGATTTCGCGCTTCGGGTTCTCGGATTCGAGGAACAGCAGCTGCGACGTGGTCAGCGCGGCAATACCATCATCGATACCGCCAGTGACGAAAATGATGCGCTCTTTCAGAAGGCGCGAGAAGATGTCGAAGGCCCGCTCCCCCCGGCTGGTCTGCTCGACCACCATCGGGACGAGGTTGAGCGCGGTCTCGTGAATACTGGACATCAGGGGAGCCTTTGAAAAAATTGGCTGAATCGCTAGCCAACAGGATTGGCAGATGCCTCTATATTTGTCCACGCGCAGGGGGCCGCAAGGGGCCCACAGCTGTGGAAAGCAGGCGACCAATGGCTTAACGGAACGGCCATTCCCGTTCACCGCTGGGCAAATCGCCTGCCGGATCACGGATAAAGGCGGCATAGTCGCCAATTACCCTGCCCCGCTGAAGGTCGCTGAGCAGCACGTGATATCCCTCCGGATAGTACACCGTTCGCACGTGGGCGGGCAGCTTTCCGGCCACGCGCCGTGGCCCCGCGACAGGAATGACCTCGTCCTTAGCCCCGTAGGAAATGAGGGTCGGGAGGCCTGCCGGAAGGTGGGCGATGCGCTGATCGGCATGCTCCATCAGTGTCACCACCCCGGTCAGCTGGTCGACCCGGTTTTCGCGCATGTGCAGCGGGTCAGCCTCCTGGACGGCGAGGAATGCCTCATTGTCGGTCAGGGTCGGCCGCGCCGCTGCAGGTGTGCGAACGATCATGCCGGGGCTGACCCCGCCGATCACACGCAGGGCGGCCGCATAGGCGGGGTTTATCACGGACCACCCGCGAAGGCCGGGCCCTGACAGGATCAGCCGGTCTGCGTCGGGCGGCGCCTCAGACGCAAAGGCCGTCACCGCGACAGCCGCCCCCATGGAGATCGCAACGACAGTAACAATCGCATCGGGGTGGCGCGCGCGGGCAAGTGAGACGGCCGTGCGCAGGTCCTGGCGCATCAGATCTTCTTCCGGCCAGAAACCGCGCCCTACCGAGCGGCCGAAGCCACGCTGGTCATAGGCATAGACGGTCATGCCCGCTTTCGCCCACTCGGGCGCCGCCAGGCGGAACTCACCAGCATAGTTGTTCATGCCGTGAATGCCGACAATCACATGCTCGGACGCTTGCTCGCCGTCATGCTTCCACACAGTGAGTCCGAGGCGCGCGCCATCATGGGCGATCATCGCGTTTTCTTCATCCAGGAACATCGGCGTCACAACTTGCCTTTCAGAATCTGGCAGCGGGGCGAGGCGAACCGGCGTCGCGCAGCCAGCAGCAGCGAGGCTCAGCGACGCCGCAATTGCGGAGGTCCAACCAGAGCGGCGGCGAAGCAGCCCAAACACCAGACAACCCCCGCTTGATTGCCCCAACCTTCAGCAACCTACCTACGTTTCAGCGAAACGGCCACTCGCTCTCACCGCTCGGCAGCGCTTCGGAGGGCGCCTTCATGAAGGCAAGATAGTCGGCGTGCACTTTCTCCGCCTGCAGATCGCGCTCCAGCATGTGATAACCGTTCAGATAATACACCGTGCGCACAGTCGGCGGCAGCAACTTGGCCACGCGGCGTACGCCATTTTCGGGAATCACGATGTCCTTGGCGCCATAGGAAACCAGCGTCGGCAAGGCTGCCGGCAGACGCGCGGCTGCATCGTTTGCGTTTTCCATGAGGTTCACGAGGCCGTAGACCGCATCGATGCGGTTCTCGTAAGTCATGTGCGGATCTGACCAGGTCCGCCGGAGCATCGCGTTGTTGTCTGACGGCTCGATCTTGATCAGGCCCGCCGGCGGCACGACGATCCAGCCGGGATTGATATGCGCCGAGGCGTAAAGGCTGACGCGGTAGAGCGGATTGATCGCGCCCCAGCCGCGCAAGCCCGGGCCGGACAGGATCAGCCGGTCGGCCTTTGGCGGATCATCGGATCCGAAAGCCGTCATCGCCACCGAGGCGCCCATCGAGATGCCCACCACGGTGATCACAGCGTCCGGATGCCGCTTGCGGGCGACGTCGACCGCAGTGCGCAAGTCCTCGCGCATCAGCTCTTCCTCGGGCCAAAACCCCTTGTTGGGCGAGCGCCCGAAGCCGCGCTGGTCATAGGCATAGGTCGTCACGCCGCGCGCCGCCCAATATGGTGCTGCCATGTGGAAAGCGTTCGCATAGTCGCTCATGCCGTGAACGCCGACGACCACATATTGGGGATCATCCGTGCCTTCGGCGGGCCAGACCGTCAGGCCTAGCTCGGCGCCGTCAGGCGCGATGAACTGGTTCTTCTCGGGAAGGAACCGGGGCTCGACAGGCGGATTGATCTTGAGCGCGCCGATGGTGACCGGGTGCGCACAGGCTGGCATGGCGGCGATAAACAGGCCTGTCACAAGGGCTGCCAGAACCTGCGCCAGCTTCTGGCCATTCCACTTCAAAGCGCTCAGCAACATCAGAAACTCTTCTCCTCGGGCGGCGGCATCCGGAAACCTATCCTAGAATTTGCGTCTGAACGAAGGCTGACAAGCCCGCAATCGCACGAAACACGCCGCCCTCAATGCTTGATGACCCAATCGTGACGTGCCAGACCGGCCCTATTCGCAACACTGGCTGGGAACCCAGACATGCTCAAACGCTTTTATCTCCTTGGCGCCGCCGCCGCTTTCGCGCTTACGGCCTGTGCGCCCGACGCCGCTGTGCCGGCCCCCGAAGCCACCGCACCGGCGGAAGAACTCCTGCTGCCACTGCCGGAAGGCACGACGCCGGCGATCAACGCCGCCGACCTCGCCGTCCGCATCAAGACGCTGGCTGATGACATCTTCGAAGGCCGCGGCCCCGGCACGCTCGCCGGCGAAGCCTCGGCCGCGTGGATCGCCGCCGAAATGGCGCGCCTCGGCCTGCAGCCCGGCGGCGACAACGGCACCTTCTTCCAGGAAGTGAAGATGGTGAACCAGACGGTCGATGAGGCCAATTCCGAATTGGTCCTGACCTGGCCGGATGGTGAAGACCTCTCGCTCGGCTTCAAGGAGCAGGCAGTTTACTGGACGAAACGGCAGAATGCCGACCAGGTTTCCTTTGATCCCACAGACGTCGTGTTCGTCGGCTATGGCGCGGTCGCGCCGGAGTTCGGCTGGAATGATTATGCCGGCGCCGACTATACCGGCAAGACCGTGCTGATCCTCGTCAACGACCCCGGCTTCGGCACCGGCGATCCGGAACTCTTCAACGGCCGCTCGATGACCTATTACGGCCGCTGGACCTACAAGTTCGAGGAAGCCGCCCGCCAGGGCGCAACCGCTGCACTCGTGATCCATGAAACCGATGCTGCCTCCTATGGCTGGGACGTCGTGACCGGTTCATGGTCGGGCGCGCAGTCCGATCTTGTCCGCACCGATGGCGGCGCAGAGCGCGCCACTATGGAAGGCTGGATCACGCGCGACATGGCAGCGGAAATGTTCGCCAAGGCCGGGCTCGACTTTGAAGTCATGAAGGCCGCCGCCAAGTCGCGCGGTTTCAAGCCGGTTCCGCTGACGGGCGTCAAGGCACGCGGCCGTATCCAGCAGACCATCGAGTCCCTCTCCAGCCGCAACGTCGTCGGTGTTATCCCTGGCGCCACCACGCCGGACGAATATGTTCTGTACACGGCGCACTGGGACCACCTCGGCATGAAAACGGGTGAGAAGACCGGCGCAGAGGGAGAAGACTTCTACGCGGACGACATCTTCAACGGCGCCGTCGACAACGCCACCGGCAGCGCAGCCCTGCTCGAGATCGCCGAAGCGATGAAAGCCGAAACGCTGGACCGCTCGGCGCTGTTCGTGGCCGTCACGCTCGAGGAATCGGGTCTCCTCGGTTCCGCCTACTATGCCGAAAACCCCACTGTGCCGCTCAACAAGATCGTCGCCGGCATCAACATGGACGGCGCGCTTCCCGTGGGCCGCACCAAGGACATGGTGGTCATCGGCTATGGCGCATCGGAACTCGAAGACCGCCTGAAAGCCGTGCTTGTCGAGCAAGACCGGGTGATCAAGCCGGATGCCACGCCGGAAGCCGGCTACTTCTACCGTTCGGACCACATCTCCTTCGCCAAAAAGGGCGTACCGATGCTCTACGCCGATGGCGGCGAGGACAAGGTCGATGGCGGCATCGCAGCCGGCAAGGCAGCAGCCGCCGCCTATACCGCGGAGCGCTATCACAAGCCGATGGACGAGTACTCGGATGACTGGGACCTTTCGGGCTTCGAAGAAGACATCCAGGCCCTCTTCCAGGTTGGCCGCGATATTGCCAAGTCGACCGACTGGCCGACCTGGTACGCTGGCAATGAGTTCGAAGCCGCCCGCAAGGAAAGCCTCGGTCAGCCGTAAGGCGGCCGGGGAGCCAGCGCCGCATGCTGTCCTACCAGCACGGATTTCACGCGGGTAACCGCGCGGATGTGCTCAAGCATGCCGTGCTGGACCTTCTACTGCGCGACATCGTCAAGACGCCGCGCCCGGTTCTCTATGTCGAGACGCATTCCGGGCGCGGCCGTTACGATCTGACCGGCGAGCAAGCCCGCAAGGGTGGTGAGGCCGACAGCGGCATCCTCGCCCTGCTGAACGGCAAGGCGCCCGCCGAGTTCAAGGACTGGCTGGACCTCGTCCGCACCCGGACCGTCAAGGACTATCCGGGCTCCCCCGCCCTCGCCCTCGCGCGTCTTCCCGCCTCCGCCCGCGCCATCCTGTTCGAACGTCATCCGGCCGAGTTCAAGGCAATCACCGAAAACCTCGCCGCCGATCCCCGCGTCCTGATCCGGGAAGCGGACGGCTATTCCGGCGCTCTCAAGCTGGCCCCCCGAGGCGGCGAGCAGATCGTTGTTTTCTCCGATCCGAGCTATGAAACGCGCCGCGACATCGAAGCCCTGGCACTGTGGACGCCCAAAGCCCTGAAGCGGTGGCCAACCGGCATCATCATCCTCTGGCTGCCCTTGTACCGGGATGGCCGCGAAGCCGAATTCGGCGAGCACCTTGCCGAGCTGGGCGCCAACCTGATCGCCGGCGCCCGCTGGCCCGTGAAGCCGGACGAGACGAGCTCGCTGGAAGGCTCGGCCATCGTCGGGTTTCGCGTGCCTGACGCCGTTGCCCGGTCCGCCGAAACGATGGCCTCGAAGCTGGAGGCCCTCTGGGCCGCTACGGCGGCTGCCTGAAACCGGGCAAGCGGCACTTTTCTCCCCAGCAATCACGGGCGGGAGCATTTACTTTAACGGGAATTCACGTATTTTTCTAATATGGATTGTATCGGGCTCATCGACTCTGAACGCCTGCAGCTGGAGGGACGCCCCGTTTCCCGGGGCTTCCACCTCGCCATTATCGAGCAGGCACTGCTCTACATTTCCGCCAGCCTGAAGGAACCGTCCGCCCCTTCAAACGCTGAGGAAATGAAGGCGGCCTGCGACGAAGCCCTGGAAGCTCTGGCCGAACTGCGCAATGTCCCGCAACTATTCCCCTGACACGCGAATTCGACGAAGCAGCTGGCCACAGTCTTGCATTGCCGCGCGGGACCGGATCTTGCAGGAATTACCATGTCCCCATCCCCCGCCCCCGTCGATTCGGCGCGCCCCGTCATGGACATCATCGTCCAGCGCCAGCTCGACAACATGGCGTCCGGGAACGGCGCCTATCTAGAAACTTTCCTGCGCATGGTGAAACGCGCCGGTATGGACATCCGGATCGTGCTCGCGCCCTGGCAATCCTTCGGCAACCGCCCCTGGGCGAGCGTACATCCGCGCCTCGACCAGTACACGCGCGAAATCGTCTGGCCGGGCACTGTGCAGGTGGGCGGACGATACTGGTCGCTATCGCCAAGGGTTTGGAAACGCTTCGCCGTCCGTCTAGTGCAGGAAGCCGCGATCCGCCTTGGCGCGAAGATCACCATCCGAAGCTATCTCGGCAAGGAAGTCAGCCGCGAAGAAGCGCGCATCATCGCGCAGGTCTGCGACGCAGCACGGGCGGCCATCACGTTGGCAGAATACAGCTCCACCGGCCCGGTACTCAAACAACTGAAGCGCCCGACGATCCATGCCTGCCTGATGCACGACCTCTTGTCGGACCGCACCGACCGCGTACGCGCAGCCGGCCAGGTGCTCGACTTTGACGAGACTACGCTGGAAACCGAACTCGGCTGGCTCTCCAGCTGCGAGCTGGTCTTCTTCGCCTCGGCCAACGAGATGGCAAAGGTCCGCCCGCTTCTGCCCAGAGCGAAGCTCGCCTGGGTGCCGCCAGATGCGCCCGATTATCCGTCCACTGACGACACGGGAGCGCCGCGTGTCGTCTTCATCGGCACTGTGCATGGCGGCAATACAGAAGCGTTGAACCATTTCCTCGCCAACGTCTGGCCGGCAGTCACCGCGAAAGCGCCGGGACTGGAACTGCACATCGCCGGCTCGATCGGCAAGACGCTGACGCCGGATCAGGCCGCCCTGCCCGGCGTCAAAATCCTCGGCCGCGTCGACAAGCTGGAATCCATCGGCGGTGCCAATGCCATCGGCATCGCGCCCACACGCTTTGCAACCGGCGTCAGCATCAAGGTTGCCGAATACCTGCTGCTCGGCATGCCGACGGTAGCCTATCCCATCGCGCTCGAAGGCTTTGGCAATGCGCTTGACGGCCTCGTTCAGGTGGCGCCGGATGATGCGGCCTTCGCCGAAGAGATCGTCTCGCTGGCCAGCGATGCCAGGCGCCGCAAGGCCCTGTCCGACAAGGCCCGCGCTGAAGCGCGCAACGCACTCTCTCATGACAGCGCGATCGCACTCGTCCGGTCGGCGCTGACCGGGACCTGACCGCCAAACGAAAACGGGGCCGGATCGCTCCAGCCCCGTATCGAAAATCTTGATCGTGCCAGCCTATTCGGCGGCAACGGCCACGTCAGCGGCGGAAAGATCCGTGTACCGCTTCAGATGGTGATCGACGTTACCGAGCTCGGAATCGATGATCGTCAGGCGCTTGAAGTAATGGCCGATCGCGTATTCGTCGGTCATGCCGTTGCCGCCATGAATCTGGATCGCACTCTGGCCAACAAATCGGCCGGCCTGCCCGATGCGGACCTTGGCTGCCGAGGCGGCCTTCTTGCGGGTCACGTCGTCTTCGCCAAGTTTCAGCGTTGCCATGTAGGTCATCGAAACCGACTGCTCGGCTTCCATGAACATGTCGACCATCCGGTGCTGCAGCACCTGGAACTTGCCGATCGGCGTGCCGAACTGTTTGCGGGTGCGCGAGTATTCGACCGTCATTGCCTGAGCGACCTTCATCGCGCCGCAGGCCTCTGCGCAAAGTGCTGCGATGGCTTCGTCGGTGACGAGTTCGATCAGTGGCAGTCCGCCGGCAGCGTCGCCGATCACGGCATCAGCGCCGACCGAGACGTTGTCGAAATGCACTTCCGAAGCGCGGCGACCGTCCACGGTCGGGTAGTCACGCGTGGTGACCCCCTTGGCATCCTTGGCCACGATGAACACGCCGATGCCCTTGGTATCGCGGCGTCCGCCGGCCGTCCGTGCCGTGACGATCAGGTGGCTCGCCCAGGGCGCGCCGACCACGACGGCCTTGTGACCGGAAATCTTCCAGCCTGCGCCGTCCTTCTTCGCCGTCGTCTCAAGGTCCGCCAGATTGTAGCGGCCTTTCGGCTCGGCATAGGCAAAAGCAAACACGCGCTCGCCGGCGATCATCGGAGCAAGATGCTCCGCCTTCTGACCATCCGAACCACGCTTCAGGAAACCGCCGCCGATCACGACGGACTGGAGGAACGGCTCGATTACGAGGCCCTTGCCGAACTCTTCCATCACGACCATCGCGTCGATCGGGCCGCCACCTAGGCCGCCATCTTCTTCGCTGAACGGAGCGGCCAGCAGGCCGAGTTCCGCAAACTGCGCCCACATCTTCGGACGCCAGCCCTCTTTCGAGGCGATGACCTTGCGGCGGGTTTCGAAGTCGTACTGGTCCTTGATCAGCCTTGCGAGGCTGTCGCGGATCATTGTCTGTTCTTCAGTGAAATTGAAATCCATGGAAGTCCTCCCTGCCTCGCAGCCTTAAAGGCCGAGGATCATTTTCGTTATGATGTTGCGCTGGATCTCGTTGGATCCGCCGTAGATCGAGGTCTTGCGCATGTTGAAATAGCTGTCGGCCGCGAAGTTCGAATATTCCGGGCCCACACCAAAGTCGTTGGTGCCGGTGTGATCCATGCCGCGGGCATAGGGCGCGCCGTAATTACCGACCGCTTCCAGCGTCAGCTCCGTCAGGCGCTGCTGGATTTCGGTGCCTTTGACCTTGAGGATCGAGCTTTCCGGGCCCGGGCCTTTGCCCTGTGCTTCGGAAGCCAGCGTGCGCAGTTCTGTGAACTCGAGCGCCGTCAGGTCGATTTCGAGCTGGCTGATCTTGCGCGAGAAGTCGCCGTTCAGGATCAGCGGCGTGCCGTCGATGGTTTCCTGGGAAGCGATCGAGCGCAGACGCTCGATGCCGCGCTTCGAGCGGGCAACGCCGGCAATACCGGAACGCTCGTGGGCGAGCAGGAACTTCGCGTAGGTCCAGCCTTCGTTTTCCTTGCCGACGAGGTTCTCGACCGGAACGCGGACGTCCGTCAGCCAGGTTTCGTTCACTTCATGCGTACCGTCGATCAGCCTGATCGGGCGCACTTCGATGCCCGGCGTCTTCATGTCGACGAGGATGAAAGAAATGCCTTCCTGCTGCTTGGCCGAGGGATCGGTGCGGCAAAGGAAGAAGCCCCAGTCGGCGTGCTGGGCCAGTGTCGTCCAGGTCTTCTGGCCGTTGATCACGTAATGGTCGCCGTCGCGCACGGCGGTCGTCTTGAGGCTCGCAAGGTCAGAGCCGGCGCCCGGCTCGGAATAGCCCTGCGCCCACCACACGTCGCCGGACAGGATGCCCGGCAGGTGTTTGGCCTTCTGCTCTTCGCTGCCGAAGGTGTAGATCACCGGGCCGACCATCGAGACGCCGAACGGAAGCGGCATCAGCGCGTCAACGCGGGCGTTCTCTTCCGACCAGATGTAACGCTGCGTCGAGGTCCAGCCGGTGCCGCCATACTTCTTCGGCCAGGCCACTGCCGACCAGCCCTTCTTGCCGAGGATCTTGTGCCAGGCGAGGAATTGTTCGCGGGTCAGGTCTTCGCGATTTCCCATCCCGACAAGTTCCTTGGGATAGTTGTCGCGGATAAACGCGCGCACTTCGTCGCGGAAAGCGATCTCTTCAGGCGAAAAGTCGAGATTCATGGTGGCGGGTCCTCCGGTGAAACTGGGTGCCTATCGGCAACCTGTATGTCAGTGAAATTCGTCTACTGGCAAGGTGACGCGAACGTCAGCGTAAACATTGCCGCAGCGGACGTAACGTCAGGCCGCCGCGGGTTTGGCGATAAAGGGCGCGCAGGCGGTCTTCAGCACACCAATGGCGGTTGCAGAGCCGAGTCCACCGCCCGTCTGGAACTGAAGTTGAAGCAAAGGCGCCAGACCGATGCGCTCCAGCGCCGCTTCGTGGGCCGGGCGCTGCGTGATGTGCGAGGCGAGGCAATGGCTGACCGCCGAGGCCGAAACGGCATGCACCACACCCGCCGCAATCGTCGTCGCAAACCCGTCCAGCACCACGGGGATATTCTGATGACGCGCTGCAATGATCGCCCCCACGCAGGCCGCAAGCTCCCGGCCACCGAGGCAACGCAGGGCCTCAAGCGGATCAGAAAGGTGCCCCCGGTGCAGGCGCAGCGCCGCAGTCACCAGTTCGCTGCGCTTGGTCGACAGGGTCGCCGGCGTCTGGGCACTCGGGCGCACCCAATAGTCCGGAGACCCTCCATAAAGCGCGCAGGCCACCGCCGCCGCGGCCGTGCCGACCCCGGCGCCCGAAACGGCGATCGCCAGCAGATCCGGCTGATCCTCGACCGCCTCGAACCCATAGGCGATGGTCGCTGCGCACTCGCGCTCGGTCATCGCCGCTTCCTGGGCGATGCTGGGTGTCGGCCGGTCAAGCGCCAGTTCGAACACCCGCACGGTTGCACCGGCCTGCGTCGCGATCGCCGACAGCGGCGCCCGGCCTTGGGTAAGGGCCTCGATATGCGCGCGCGTGTCCGAATTGCTGGACAGCGACACGCCGGCATCCACGATACCGTGGGCGCCCGCGAAGATCGCAAGTGTGGGCTTCTCGATGCGCGGCGGAAACCGGCGCTGCCAGGTGGCCAGCCACTCTGCAGCTTCTCCGAGACGCCCGAAATCGCCTTCCCGCCCCATACCGAGCAAGGCTTCATGTACGCGCTTGCCAGAGTCGAAGTCGGGCACAACCGGCTTCAGAATCAGGTCCCGGACATCCGACAGGGGAGACTTTTGGGCCGCAGGATCACTCACGAGGGGACACTCCCTGCGCAGATTAATCGCGCAGCCTTTCAAATATCAAAGATTCTGGGCCTTGTCCGGCAAGGATTTATTACGCCGTTTGTGCGACACTTGCCGGACTCAACCAATCCGTATTTGCTATAGACATGCCGCTCGAGCCAATAAAGTCCCCGTGCATCAAGGTTTGCGCCGTCGACGGCCAGACAGGCTTTTGCCTGGGCTGTGGCCGTACGCTGCCGGAAATCGGCCGCTGGGTGCAGATGGGAGCCGAAGGCCGCGAGGCGGTCTTCTCCAGCCTCCCGGACCGGATTGCCAAACTCGAACAGCTGGGAAAGCGCTGAACCATGCCCGCACGCAGCCTTTTCCTCGTGATGCTCACCGCCGTGGCAATCGCCATGATGATTGCCTTTGTTGTCGCCCCCAAGGTTCAGCGCGACACAGCGCAGCCCCCGCCGGTAACGGTTGCCGCCGCAATGCCTTCGCCGACCGCCCTTGCCGGTGAGCGCGCCGCCTTCATCGACAAGGAAAATGACGGTCATTTCTGGACCAATGCCGACGTCAGCGGCACCCAGGTCAAGTTCATGGTCGACACCGGCGCCAGCATCGTCGCTCTCACTTATTTCGATGCCCAGCGCCTCGGCCTGAAACCGGAAGAACGCGCCTTCGACTCTGAAATCCGCACCGCCGGCGGCGTCGTGCTCGGCGCCCACGTCACCCTCGACAGCATCCGCATCGGCAAGGTCGAGATCGAAAACGTCAACGCCGTCATCCTGCGCACCGAACTCGAACAATCCCTGCTCGGCATGACCTTCCTCGGCGAACTTCATTCCTATGAAGTCCGCCAGGGTCAGATGATCATACGCCAGTAATCGGCTTGCCATCGAGGCCCTTGCCGACCCCGATTTCCCAGGCAAAGCGCGCATCGTCGCCCGCCCAGCGCGCATAGGCCACGCGGCCTTCAAGGCCTGCCGCCTTCATCAGCGCCCTGTACCAATTCTCGACACCTGCATCGAGCTTGTGCGGATGCACGCCCCACAAGAGGCAGGCCTGCCGCACGCGGTCATCCTGCATTGATCCGTACAGGATTGGTTTTGGCCCGCGCACGCGCGAGAAACGCGCCAGCCGGTCAAACGCGCCCGTGCGCAGCGCCAGCGCCGTTGCGCCTTCCGCTTCCGCCATCTCCGTGGCTGTCTTCGCGATCACGTCGATGGCGCTCGACTCAACTGCCTCGCCTTCGAATTGTATCAGTGAGCGGCGATAGTCCTCGGCATTCTCCGTCGCCCGGATGATGCGGGACATGATCGCCACAGCCGTTGCCGGATGCCGGCCCACCGCCGTTTCCGCCGACAGCATCACGGCGTCGGCGCCCTGATAGATCGCTGTCGCAACATCGGAAGCTTCAGCCCGCGTCGGCGCCGAATTCTCGATCATCGATTCCAGCATCTGCGTCGCTACGATCACCGGCCGCCCGGCCGCCCGCGCCGCGCGGATGATGCGCCGCTGGATCACGGGCACTTCTTCCGGCGGGTACTCAACACCGAGATCCCCCCGCGCCACCATCACGCCATCCGAGGCATGGATGATCTCGCGCAGCTCGCCCAGCGCAGCGGGCTTTTCCAGCTTTGCAATCAGCGGCGCCCGGCCATTGATGATCGCCTTGGTCATCGAGATGTCGGAGACGGACTGCACGAATGACAGCGCCACGAGGTCCACGCCGATCGACAGCGCGAATTCCAGATCCGCCTTGTCCTTGTCCGTCAGCGCCTTCACGGGCAGCGCCTTGCCGCGCACGGTGAAGCCCTTCTTGTCCGAAATCTTGCCCGGCACATCGGCGCGCACACGCGGCGCCTTGCCGGCCGCCGTCACCGTGAAGATCAGCTTGCCATCGTCGACGAGGATTGTGTCGCCCACTTCCAGCTGGTCGATGATCTCCTTGTGCGGCACCGGGATTGTCTCGGCGGCGCTCGTCGTTTCTGCAGCGACCAGCGCATACTCACCGTTCCAGGACAGTTTCATCTCGCCGCCCGGGAAGGCGCCGACACGCACCTTGGGTCCCTGCAGGTCAGCCAGCGCCGCCAAGGGCCGCCCGACCAGCGCCTCGACCTTGCGCACGATTTCCAGTGTTGCGCGGTGATCCTCATGGCTGCCATGGGAGAAGTTCAGCCGGAACACATCCGCGCCCGCTTCCGCCAGCGCACGAATATCCTTCAGCGTCCGGCTTCGCGGCCCCAGCGTGGCAACGATCTTGGCATTCTCGCCGCGCAGGCGGGCTTTAGGCATCTTGGTCTCCCCGATGACAAGGATGTCAGCCGCGTCTTATATCGACTCGGGGCGTGCTCGCTAGGCTTCAAATTCTTTCAGCTGGCTGCATCCGGACGCGCCCGATCACGCATCTCACTTGCGAAAACTGGAGTGAGACAAATGATATCGAGACTTGCCGCCGTTGCATTGCTAGCCCTGCCTATTGCATGCGCCGCCCTGCCCGAAAGCGCTGACAGTGCCGGGGCAAGCGCTGCCAAAACCGAGGTCATGGTTCTCGGCACCTATCACATGGACAATCCGGGGGCCGATCTCGTGAACATGGAAGCCGACGACGTGCTCGCCCCTGCGCGCCAGGCCGAACTCGACGCGCTTGTCGAACGCCTCGCCGCGTTCCAGCCCACGGCGATCATGGTGGAGGCTGAAAGCAAGCGCGCCGACCTGCTTGATGACGGCTACCTCAATTTCACACCGGAGCAGTTTGGCTCTGACCGCAATGAAATCACCCAGATTGCCTACCGGCTCGCGCATGAACTCGGCATCGAACGGGTCTACGGCGTCGATACGCGCGACGGCGAGGTCGACTTCTTCCCCTTCGACAAGGTGCAGGCCTTCGAATCCGCAAAGGGCATCGACTTGACGAGCGCCTTGATCGCGCAGATGCAGACCGAAGCAGCCGAATTCTCGCAGGCACAGAAGACCGAAACCGTCTCGCAGCTGCTCGCGCGCCAAAATGATCCCGCGCAGATCGAGGCAATGCACAACGCCTTCTATTACGGCCTGTTCGAACTCGCCGATGCAACGGAACAGCCCGGCGCACAGCTGAACTATGGCTGGTATGCCCGCAACGCACTGACCTTCGGCAAGATCGCCGCGGCGACCGAGCCCGGCGACCGCGTCATCGTCCTCTATGGCTCAGGCCATGCCTACTGGCTGCGCCACTTTGCAGAAAACACGCCGGGCTTTTCGCTGGTCGAGCCTGCGTCCTACCTTGAAGACTAGGCGTACTGGATCAGGTCCCAGAGATTTCCGAAATCATCCCGGAACACGGCAACGGTTCCATAGTCTTCCCGGCGCGGCGCCTCCGTGAAGGTGACGCCCCGCTGCACGAAGGCGGCGTGATCGCGCGCGAAATCATCCGTCTCCAGAAAGAAGCCGACACGTCCGCCCGTCTGGTTTCCGATAGCCGCGCGCTGACGCTCGCCCTTACCTTCCGCCAGCAGAAGCCTTGTCTCGCCGCCCGGCGGCGCCACCAGAATCCAGCGCTTGCCTTCGCCGCGCGGCGTATCTTCGATCAAGTCAAACCCAAGCTTGCCGACAAAGAACGCGATGCCTTGATCGTAGTCCGGCACGACCAGTGTCACCGCCTGCAGGCGCACCGTTCAGGCCTCGACCAGCACGAACGGATCATAGTTCAGAACCGGCGCGAGCCAGCGCTCGGCCGTCTTCACGTCCCAGCCCTTGCGGCGGGCATAGTCCTCGACCTGATCGCGCTCGATCCGGCCCAGCGCAAAATAGATCGCGTCGGGATGGGCGAGATATAGTCCGGACACGGACGCTGCCGGGCTCATTGCATAGCTGGAGGTCAGCGACACGCCGATGTGACGCTCGGCATCAAGCAGCTTGAATAGCGTGGCTTTCTCCGTGTGCTCCGGCTGCGAGGGATATCCCGGCGCCGGGCGGATGCCGCGATACTTTTCGGCGACCAGTTCCTCAGTCGTCAGCGCTTCTTCCGGCGCATAGGCCCACAGCTCCTTGCGCACCCGCTCGTGCATGTATTCCGCCATCGCCTCGGCAAACCGGTCGGCCAGCGCCTTCACCATGATGGAGGAATAGTCGTCGCCCTTGGCCTTGAAGTCTTCGGCGATCAGGTCCGCCTCGGCGCCCGCCGTCACAACAAACGCGCCGACCCAGTCCTCGCCTTCCGGCGCGACGAAATCCGACAGCGCATAACTCGCGCGCTCATTGTCCTTCTTCATCTGCTGGCGGAGTGTGAAGAATGTGTCGCCCGTCTCCAGCCGGATATCATCACCCACAGCATTCGCGCCCCAGAAGCCGACCACGGCTTTGGGTTTGAACCAGGCCTCGCCGACGAGCTGCTGCATCATTGCTTCGGTGTCGCGCCAAAGCCCGCGCGCCGCCTCGCCCACCTTGTCATCCTCAAGGATCTGCGGGAACCGCCCGGCGAGATCCCAGGCCGAGAAGTAAGGCGTCCAGTCGATATAGCGCGCCAGAGTGGCCAGATCGATATCCTCGAAGCTGCGCGCACCCGTGAAGGTTGGCTTGGCCGCAGTGTGGGACTTCCAGTCAGGCCGGAACGCTGCCTTGCGCGCCTCGGCAAGCGGCAGACGCTCCTTGGGCGGACCATCCTTTCGCGCCTCGCGCATCCGCTCATAGCGCGCCCGTGTCTGCGCCACCAATGCCGGCTTGTCGGCCTCGTTCAGCAGCGTCGAGACCACGCCCACCGCGCGGCTCGCATCCGCCACATGGATCACCGGCGCGGACCGGATCACCGGATCGATCTTCACCGCCGTGTGCGCCGGGCTCGTCGTCGCCCCGCCGATCAGCAGCGGCTGCGTCATGCCGCGCCGCTGCATCTCGCTCGCCACATACACCATCTCGTCGAGGCTCGGCGTGATCAGGCCCGAAAGGCCGATGATATCCACCTTTTCCTTCACCGCCGTGTCGAGGATCTTGTCGGCTGGCACCATCACGCCAAGGTCGATGATGTCGTACCCGTTACAGGCCAGCACCACGCCGACGATGTTCTTGCCAATGTCATGCACATCGCCCTTCACAGTCGCCATCAGCACCTTGCCGTTGGACTGCGCGGTCGTTCCCAGCCTCTGCTTTTCCTCTTCCATGAACGGCTCGAGCCAGGCGACCGCCTGCTTCATCACGCGCGCCGATTTCACCACCTGCGGCAGGAACATCTTGCCGGAACCGAACAAGTCTCCGACGACATTCATGCCGTCCATCAGCGGCCCTTCGATCACGTGCAGGGGCCGCTCCGCTGCAAGACGCGCCTCTTCCGTGTCCTGATTGATATACTCGGTGATACCGTGGATCAGCGCGTATTCGAGCCGTTTCTTTACAGGCGCCTCGCGCCAGGAAAGATCCTTCTCCTGCGTCTTTCCCTTCTGGCCCTTGAACCGTTCGGCAATCTCGATCAACCGGTCAGTGGCGTCTGCGCGCCGGTTGAGGATCACGTCCTCGACGCGCGTGCGCAGCTCCGGCTCGATATCGTCATAGATGTCCAGCTGGCCCGCATTCACGATGCCCATGTCCATGCCCGCCGGGATGGCATAATACAGAAACACCGAGTGCATCGCCCGGCGCACCGGCTCGTTGCCGCGGAAGCTGAACGACACGTTCGATAGCCCGCCCGAGATGTGACAGCCAGGGCACATCTCGCGGATCACGCGCGCCGCTTCGATGAAATCCAGCGCGTAATTGTTGTGTTCCTCGATGCCGGTCGCCACCGCGAAGATGTTCGGGTCGAAGATGATGTCCTGCGGCGCGAAGCCCACCTCTTCCGTCAGTATGCGGTAGGCCCGCTGACAGATTTCGATCTTGCGGGCCGCCGTGTCCGCCTGCCCCACCTCGTCGAACGCCATCACGACGACCGCTGCACCATAGGAAAGGCACGCCCGCGCCTGCTCGATGAACTTCGCCTCGCCCTCCTTCATGGAGATCGAGTTGACGATGCCCTTGCCCTGCACGCATTTCAGGCCCGCCTCGATCACCTCCCACTTGGAAGAGTCGATCATCACCGGCACGCGCGCAATATCCGGTTCCGCCGCGATCAGGTTCAGGTAAGTGGTCATCGCGGCCACGCCGTCCAGCATCCCTTCGTCCATGTTGACGTCGATGATCTGCGCGCCGCTCTCGACCTGCTGGCGCGCGACCTCGACGGCCTCGCCATAGCGGCCATCGGTGATCATCTTCCGGAACACGGCCGAGCCGGTCACGTTCGTGCGCTCGCCGATATTGATGAAGCTCTGGGAGGAAGCGTGCTTGGTCATTTTCTTGTCTTTCCCGCATCCAGCGGCCAGTTTCCGTCTTGCACCGGTACAAATCCGTCCACGGAACGGTTGTACCAGTGAATCCACGCCGTCTCGCCCGTCGCCGCGCCGGCATCGTCCAGCAGCGGAACCTTCACGCGAAGGTACAGCGACGTCGCCGGATCCTCCGTCACGTCTTCGAACGCATCCATCGCCGGCACGATGCCCGCATCCCGCACGCGCCAGCGCACGCCGTGACACAGCACATCCCCCGCCACCACGCCCGGAAAGCCGCCGAGATCGACCATCCGTCCACGGAACCGGCAGGGCGCGCCGAACTCCCCCGCGCCCGCAAGGTCAAGCTCCCCCGGCTGGCCTGCAGCCCCCTGCTTCAGGAGGCCATAGAACACAAACAGGTCGCCGCTGTGCACCGCACCCGGCATCACGACGCCACTTCAAACGGCTCAAGGCCTGACAGCCGCAGCGCCGGCTTCAGCTCCGGCACAGCGCGCGGCGTCTTGCCCTTCGCCGCGCCAGCAATCGCCGCAATATGCGCCGGCGTCGTGCCGCAGCAGCCGCCGAGCACGTTCACCAGCCCGCTCTTCGCCCATTCGCCGAGATGCCCGGCCGTCTGGTCCGGTGTCTCGTCATAGGCGCCGAAGGCGTTCGGCAGTCCGGCATTCGGATAGGCAATCACGCGCGCATCCGCCACGCGCGAAATCGCGGCGATATGCTGTCGCATCAGGTCGGCGCCCAGCGCGCAGTTCAGCCCGATGGCCCAGGGCCGCGCATGGCGCACCGAGTTCCAGAATGCCTCGGCCGTCTGTCCACTGAGCGTCCGACCCGAGGCATCCGTGATCGTGCCTGAAAGGATGATAGGCAGGTCAATTCCCTCCTCAGCACGCAGGTCGATCAGCGCCTTGATCGCCGCCTTGGCGTTAAGCGTGTCGAACACCGTCTCGATCAGGAACATGTCAATGTACGGCGCCATGGCCTTGGCCTGCGCGTAGTAAGCCTCGCGCACCTGGTCGAACGTCACGTCCCGGTAGCCCGGATCGCTCACCTTCGGCGACAGCGACAGCGTCTTGTTGGTCGGCCCGATTGCGCCCAGCACGCCGCGCGGCTTTCCATCGCGTGCTTCCAGCGTGTCCGCCACCTCGCGTGCAATCCGCGCGCCCTCGGCGGCGATCTCGTCAGCGAGGGCCTCCATTCGGTAATCCGCCATCGCGATGGTTGTCGCGCTGAACGTATTCGTCTCCACGAAATCGGCACCGGCCTCGTAGTAGGCTTCGTGAATCGCCGCGATGATATCCGGCCGTGTCAGGTTGAGCAGGTCATTGTTTCCGCGCAGCGGCGAGGCCCAATCGGCAAACCTCTGCCCACGGAAGTCTTCCTCCGTCAGCGAATACGTCTGGATCATCGTGCCCATCGCGCCGTCGAGGACAAGGATGCGCTTCGCCGCGTCTGCTTCCAGCAGGGCAAGTCTCGTCTTCACGTCCATGGGTCAGGCCGCCTTTGCGGTTTTGGGCTTCAGGCCAAGCAGCCGGCACGTCGATAGCGCGAGGCTCGCCCGGTTCAGCGTATAGAAATGGAAGTCGCGCACGCCGCGCTCATGCAGCTTGTGGCAAAGCTCCGCCGCCACGGTCGCCGTCACAAGATCGCGCGTCTCGTCATCTTCCTCAAGGCCTTCGTACAGCCGCTCCAGCCAATGCGGCACAGTCGCGCCGCAAAGGCTAGAGATACGCTTCAGGCCCGTGAAGTTCGGCTGCAACATGATGCCCGGCACGATGGGCAGCGTCACGCCGCCTGCCCGTGCGCGGTCGAGGAAGTCGAAATAGACTTCCGGCTCAAAGAAGAATTGCGTGATTGCCCGGTCCGCGCCCGCGTCCTGCTTGGCCTTGAGGTAAGCTATCTCGGCCTCCCAACCGCGGTTCTCGGGGTGCAGCTCCGGATAGCAAGAGACCGAAATCTCGAAACATTTGCCCAGCTCCGGCCGGTGCGCCCTCAGCCCACGGATCAGATCGACCGAGTCGAAAAATCCGCCCGGATGCGGCTCATATTTCGCGCCCATGCCGGCCGGCGGGTCGCCGCGCAGCGCCACGATATGCTTCACGCCCGCCTGCCAGTACGCCTCGGCAATCGCGAGCACTTCTTCCTTCGTCGCCGAAACGCAGGTCAGGTGCGCCGCCGGGCGCAGCGCCGTCTCCGCCGCAATCCGGCGCACGGTGTCATGCGTGCGCTCGCGGGTCGATCCGCCCGCACCATAGGTGACAGACACGAAGTCCGGCGCCATCGGCTCCAGCCGCTTCACGGTGTCCCAAAGGCGCGTCGCCATTGCTTCGCTCTTCGGCGGGAAGAACTCGAACGAGACGCGCAGCGGCTCGGCGTTGCGGTCAGCTTGTGTCAGTGTGCGGATCATGCCGCCCTCGCCTTTGAAAGGGCGGGCTTGGTCGCCCGCCAGATGTTGACAGTCAGTCCCGGCGCGCCCTGCTTCGGCGGATCGAACGAACGCGGCGATTCCAGTTTCAGCCCCGCCTGCCCGGCCCACTCCGCCAGTGCATCATGGCGCACGCCCAGCCGGCGGTGGCCATGTTCGGCCCGCAGGAATTCAAGATCATGCGGCGCAAAATCGATCACCAGCAGTTTGCCGCCCGGCATCAACACACGCGCCGCCTCGGCAATCGCGTCGCCCGGCGCATCGAGGTAGTGCAGCACCTGGTGCACGATAACGAGATCGGCCGAGGCGTCCTCGAACGGCGCCGCCGTCACGTCGCCGAAGCGCACCCGGCTGTTGCTGACGCCGGCGCGTTCCAGATTTGCGCGCGCCACGGTCAGCATCTGGTGGCTGAAATCGATGCCTTCCGATTCGGCGGCCCGGCCAGAAAACAAGAGCAGCATGCGCCCCGTTCCCGTGCCGAAATCGACTACCCGCCGGTAAGGCCCCGGCCCGGCGAGATCGAGCAATGTGTCCTCGATGGCCTCGTTGGGAAAATGCAGGGCGCGCAACGAGTCCCAATTCTCGGCGATGCCGGAGAAGAAGACTTCCGCCGAGGCTGCCCGCGCGTGAATCACTTCATGCAACTTGTCGCGATCAGCCTGAAACTCGGGTGCATCCGGGCTCACCTGTGCGAACAGCTGGTCAAGGAAAGCGAGCCCCGCGCCTGAGCGTGCTGCGCGGTAAAAGACGAACGCACCCTCGGGCAGCCGCTCGGCCAATCCCGCTTCGGCCAGACTCTTGAGGTGGTGCGACAGGCGCGGCTGGCTCTGCCCCAGCACCTGCACCAGTTCGCCTACCGAAAGGTCATTCCGGCGCAACAGCGCAAGCAGGCGCAGCCGGGTCGGCTCGCCGGCGGCTTTCAGCTTTTCGAGAAGGTCATCTACGGAAATCATCACCAGATCATATAAACATCCATTTATATGATCTGGCAACCTCTTCTGGTTTACCGACATTTAATCAAATTTCACAGCTGTGGCCTAAAAGCCGCCCCCAGAAGGAACAAGTTTTGCTTGGCAGTTGAACCTTGTCCGCGCGCCTCCATTTATCGTTTATCGTTTTCAGGATTACCTCCCATGAAATCCCTTGCCAGCGCTGCCTTCGCCTCGCTTGCCCTTGCGGCCTGCGCGACGGCGCCTGCGACCGAACCCGGTGACATCGCCGACCCGTATGAAGGCTTCAACCGCAGGATGTTCGCCTTCAACAACGGGGTAGACAAATACGCCCTCGGCCCGGCGGCGGATGTCTACAAGACCGTCACACCGGCGTTCGCACGGGACCGCGTCAGCGATTTCCTGAGCAATCTCAACGGCCCGGTCATTCTGGCCAACGACATCCTGCAGGCCGAACCTTCCCGCGCTGGCACCACGGTCACTCGTTTTGGCATCAACACCACCGTCGGCCTGCTGGGCCTGTGGGATGCTGCAGACCATTTCGGCATCGAAGGCCATTCCGAGGACTTCGGCCAGACGCTGGCCGTGTGGGGCGTTGATAGCGGTCCCTACCTGGTTCTGCCGCTGCTAGGCCCCTCGACGCCGCGCGACCTTGTCGGCACGGGCGTCGACCGGGCGCTCGATCCGCTGACCTGGACCCAGATCGACAATGATGACGACACGGATCTTGCCGTGCGCGCCGGCCTCGGAATCGTCGGCGGGCTAAATGCACGTGTGAGGCTGGATGAACAGATTGAAACTTTGAATTCCCAACCTGAACCTTACATCGCGTTACGCCGTATTTATTCATCTCAGCGTCAGGCTGAGATCGCTAATGGCAGGGTAGATGACGCCACTGCCTATGACGATCTCCCAGATTTTGACGAATTTGAAGAATAGTCAGCACCGCGCGCCGAAAGAGGAGTACATGACCGTGAAACGTTTCATCCAAGCCACACTCGCTGCCGCCGCGATCTCCGCAGGCGCGGCCCTTCCGGCTTTCGCCGACGCCCGCACGGAAGCCTATGTCCAGAAGAATGCCAGCGAAGTGCTGAAATCGCTGAACAACCCCAAGCTCTCGGCTACCGAGCGCACGGCGGCTTTCAGCAAGTACATGGACACCTTCACAGACCTCGACTCGGTGTCGAACTTCGTGATCGGCAAATACGCCCGCCGGTTCACCGATGCAGAACTCGTGAAGTACCGAAAGGCGTTTCGTGACTACGCCCTCGCGGTCTACGAATTCCAGCTCGACGCCTATCGCGGCGAGGAAGTTGTCGTGAAGAGCTCGGTCGACCGTTCGGAGACCGACTCGATCGTCAACACCGTGATCCGCCGTCAGGACGGCAAGGACATGGACGTTCGCTGGCGCGTGCAGGGCAAGGAAGGCGACTATCAAGTTGTCGACGTTGCCCTGAACCTTGATGGCAACCTGATCTGGCTGGCCATTGAACAGCGCGCCCAGTTCATCGCGCTGCTCGACAAGAACAATGGTTCGGCCGACAAGCTGATCGCCAAGATCAACTCGATGACCGCCGACCTGAAATCGAAGACCCGCAGCTAGGCGGGACTTCCATCCCCAAAAGTTACGGCCCGCCCGGTTTATCCAGGCGGGCCGTTTTGCATCTGGACCCCGCTTCAGGGAGTCGCGATCTCCGGCAGGCTGTAGGCGACAGGAGCGCCCGGGCCGAGATCGAGGCCGAGGAAGAACCAGCCCATGGTCAGCGCAATCCCGGAAATCAGCAGCCAGACCGAATAGGGCAGCATCAGTGCCGTCAGGCTGCCCAGGCCGAAATCCTTCTGCCAGCGCTGGGCGAAGATCAGGATCAGCGGGAAGTAGACCATCAGCGGCGTGATGATGTTGGTGGCGCCGTCGCCGACCCGGTAGGCGGCCGTTGCGCCTTCCGGCGAGACGCCGAGCAGCATCAGCATCGGCACCAGCACCGGCGCGAGCAGTGCCCATTTCGCACTGGCCGAACCGATGAAGAGGTTCAGGAAGGCCGTGAACAGCACCAGCAATCCCAGCACCACAGGTAGCGGCAGGCCGCTCGACTCGATCGCATTCGCTCCATGTACGGCGCCGATGAAGCCGAGGTTGGACCAGCCGAACATCGCCACGAAATGCGCGGCAGCAAAGGCGAGCACCAGGTAATAGCCCATGTCCTTCATCGCTTCGGTCATCATGCCGACGAGGTCGCGGTGGTTCTTGATGGTTCCGGCCGCTGCGCCATAGGCCCAGCCGGCGAAGAGGAACATCAGGAAAAAGGCCGCAACCAGCGACTGGTAGAGCGGCGCCAGCGAGGCATGGATCGAGCATTCTCCAGCGGCCATAGCCTCCGGAAGGCAGGCGTCTTCCTGGATCAGCGGCGTTCCCGGACCGAAGGTCATGAACACCCAGAGGCCGACAACAACCAGCGCGGCGAGGCCTGCCCGGCCGAGGCCTTTGCGTTGCGCTGCATCGAGGGGCTTGTGCTCGTCCCCGAAATCCTTGGCCTGCGCTTCCGTCGGCGTCCATTTGCCGAGGCGCGGCTCGATGATCTTGTCGGTCACGAACCAGATGATCGGCAGGTAGATGACCAGCAGCGCCGTGATGAAGAACCAGTTGCCGGCGATATTGACGTTCAGGCCTTCAACCAGGCCGGAATTATCCACGGCTTGCTGGGTTATACCGAACAGGAGCGCATCAAGCTGGCCGGGTGTGACGTTGGCCGAAAAGCCGCCTGAGACACCGGCAAAGGCCGCGGCAATCCCCGCGATCGGGTGACGCCCGGCGGCGGCGTAGAGAATTGCGGCCAGCGGGATCAGGACGACATAGCCCGCATCGGAGGCGTGGTTCGACAGCATTGCGATCAGCGCGATCACAGGGGTGAGCAGCGCGGTGGGGGCGCCGCTGACGGCGGCCCGCATGCCGCTGGCGAACAGGCCCGAGCGTTCTGCCACACCCGCGCCAAGCATCACGACCAGCACGTAGCCGAGCGGATGGAAATGAGTGAAGGTCTTGGGCATGTCGACCCAGAGACGCTGCAGATTCTCCGGCGACAGGAGGCTGGCGGCAGAGACGACCAGTGGCGAGCCGTCCTCGTTGACCTGCGTCGGATGGAATGCCGAGACGCCGAGCAGGGCGGAAGCCACAGACACACCGACCAGGATCAGGATCAGGTAGAAGAAAAGAAACACCGGATCAGGCAGCTTGTTGCCCGCCCGCTCCACAAGTCCGAGAAACCCTTTCTGCGTCGTCGCAGCCTGTGCATCCGTCATTCGCCATCTCCAGCCATTTAGGGGCAGAAGTGACCCAAGGACGGCGCCGAAGGCAAGTGCTTTCGTATACGAGGGGCTTTGCGTAGCAGCTGTGGCCGGACGCGCCTGGGGTGGCGGCCGGTTTTTTGGCGTTGGTGCGATCTTCTCCGCAGACCCCTCGCGTCCTTCGGCTTCGCTCAGGATGAGCGCAGGGGTCCAGATTCGGATGAGCCCTTTTGCTTTGCGCTGGGTACCTGCTTTCGCAGGTACCTGCGGGGTTGGGGGATTGCCTCTTTGGACCGCGCATCCCCGCGAAGGCGGGGATCGGGCTCGGCACAGTGCCTCCCGGGGTCCCCGCCTTCGCCGGGATGAGCGGGTCTTGTCGCTAGGAGGTGTCTGGAGGTGAGGCGAGAGCCCCCTCCGACTCGCGCCGCTGGCACGGGCCACCTCCGCCCGCTTCGCGGGGGAGGATGAGGATGCATGCCGCTTCGAAGGGTGAGAGCCCG